>CAEZYQ010000011.1_pt1 | contig 122901 bp, 117 predicted proteins | sample 7265561 | NCBI WGS metagenome assembly CAEZYQ01 (sample SAMEA6813939, study PRJEB35770) | uncultured Nocardioides sp. | biome: Freshwater; feature: Freshwater reservoir; material: water | place: Czech Republic | collected 2017-04-14 | depth 30m m | reverse complement strand
CGCCGGTGGCGCGCACGAGCGAGGACAGCGGCACGGTCGGCGAGTCCCAGTCGTCGGGCACGTGGGGCACGTCCTCGACGGCGTACTCCACCAGCCCGAGGCGCTCGGCCCACCGCTCCTCGACGCTCTCGACGGCGTCGAGGACCACGCGGTCGAAGCGCTCGCGCGACGTCGGGCGGCCCGGCTGCGCGGTGAGCACCGCGGGTCCGCGCATGCCGCGGCCCCGACGGTCACGAGTCATGCCCGCGAGCCTATCCGCGGGCGTCGGTGCGGGCGGGTAGCGTCTGGGCCGTGAGTCCCGCCCGTCGTTGCAGCCGCACCGCGTGCGGTCGCCCGGCGGTGATGACGCTGACCTACGTCTACGCCGACCAGACCGCCGTGCTCGGCCCCCTGGCGACGTATGCCGAGCCGCACGCCTACGACCTCTGCGAGACCCACAGCGAGCGGCTCTCGGCACCCCGCGGCTGGGAGGTGCTGCGGCTGGCGCAGCCCGCGCCGCCGCGGCCGAGCAACGACGACCTCCTCGCGCTGGCCGACGCCGTCCGCGAGGCCGGCCGGCCCCAGCCGCCCCGACGGGTGGCACCGGCCGAGGAGACCGGCCGCGAGACCGGTCGCAAGGGTCATCTGCGCGTGCTGTCCACCGAGCACTAGGGTTCGGGCATGGCCGACACCCGCACCTCCGACTCGCTGGGGGCTGCGAACCTCCATGCCGTCTTCAAGGCCTACGACGTGCGCGGCACGGTCCCCGACCAGCTCGACGAGGACCTCGCCCGCGCGACCGGTCGCGCCTACGTCCGGGTGCTCGGTGCCCGCACGGTCGTGGTGGGCCACGACATGCGTCCCAGCTCGCCCGGCATGGCCGGCGCGTTCGCCTCGGGCGCCTCCGAGGCCGGTGCCGACGTCGTCATGATCGGCCTGGCCTCCACCGACCAGCTCTACTTCGCCTCGGGCCACCTCGGGCACCCGGGCGCGATGTTCACCGCCAGCCACAACCCCGCGCAGTACAACGGGATCAAGCTGTGCCGCGCGCACGCCGTCCCCGTCGGTGCCGACACCGGTCTGCACGAGATCCGCGACCTGGTCGCCTCCGGGGAGGTCACCGAGCGGTTCGTCCCCGCCCCGGCCGCGGGCTCGATCAGCGAGCACGACGTGCTGGAGGCGTACGCCGCCCACCTGCTCACCCTGGCCCCGGTCTCGGGGCGCCGGCTCAAGGTCGTGGCCGACGCCGGCAACGGCATGGCCGGCTGGACGGCGCCGGCGGTCTTCGGGCGGATGGGGACCGACCAGGTCGACCTGGTGCCGCTCTACTTCGAGCTCGACGGCAGCTTCCCGAACCACGAGGCCAACCCGCTCGACGAGACCACGCTGGCCGACCTCAAGGCCCGGGTGCTGGCGGAGAAGGCCGACGTCGGACTGGCCTTCGACGGTGACGCCGACCGCTGCTTCCTCGTCGACGAGCGCGGCCGGGCGGTCTCGCCCTCCACGCTCACCGCGCTGATCGCGGCGCGCGAGCTCGCCAAGGAGCCGGGCGCCACGATCATCCACAACCTCATCACCTCCCGCGCGGTGCCCGAGCTGGTCACCGAGCTCGGCGGCACCCCCGTGCGCACCCGGGTCGGGCACTCCTTCATCAAGGCCCGGATGGCCGAGACCGACGCGGTCTTCGGCGGCGAGCACTCGGGGCACTTCTACTTCCGGGACTTCTGGCGCGCCGACTCCGGCATGCTCGCCGCGCTGCACGCCCTGGCGGCCCTCGCGGGCACGGACGTGCCGCTGTCGCAGCTGCTGGCGGCGTACGAGCGGTACCCGATGTCGGGGGAGATCAACTCCGAGGTGTCGGACCAGGCTGCGGTCATGGACACGCTGGAGGCGGAGTACGCCGGGCAGGACGGCGTCACCACCGACCGGCTGGACGGGCTGAGCGTCAGCCACCCGGACTGGACGTTCAACGTGCGGCCCTCCAACACCGAGCCGCTGCTGCGGCTCAACGCCGAGGGGCGCGACCAGGAGACGATGGAGGCCGTGCGCGATGGCGTGCTGGCCAGGATCCGTGGAGGGAAGCAGTGAACGCGATGAACATCGACCCGGCCCTGATGGAGATCATCGTGTGCCCCCAGTGCCACGGCGACCTCGCGCCCGGCACCGGTCCCGACGGCGCCGACGAGCTGGTCTGCCAGGGCACGTGCGGCCTGGCCTACCCCGTCCGCGACGACATCCCCGTGCTGCTGGTCGACGAGGCCCGCCGGCCGTGACCTGGTTCGACGAGGCCCGGCTCGACGACGAGTCGGCGCTGGGCACCGTGGACCTGCGGCTGCGCCACCTGGCGGAGTCGGGCTCCCGCGTGCGCCGCGAGGTCGGTGACGCGGCCGAGGCGGCCGACAGCGCGGTCGAGCGGGCGCGCGAGCTGGACCGGCCGCGCGCGGTCATCGCCGCGGGTCCGGACTCCCGGCTGCTGCGTGCCGTCCTCGAGCCGTGGTGCCCGGTGCCGTTCGTCGCCTGGCCGGGGCCGGCGCTGCCGGGCTGGGCGGGCAGCCTGGACCTCGTCGTCGTCCTCGCGCCCGACGGCGCCGACGCCGGCACGGCCTCCGCGGTCTCCGAGGCGGTGCGCCGCGGCTGCCAGGTCGTGGTGTCGTGCCCGCCGGGCTCGCTGGTCGCCGAGCACACGGTCGGCCGCTACGCCACGGTCCTGCCCTCGACCACGCGCGACCAGCTCGCCTCGGCGGTCGTCATGCTGTCCTACCTCCACCGGGTCCAGCTCGGTCCCGAGGCTGCTCCGGACTCGGTCGCCGACGCCCTCGACCAGGTCGCCCTGGACTGTGGCCCGCGCAAGGACCTCGCGGTCAACCCCGCCAAGATGCTCGCCATCGCGCTCGCCGACGCCGCGCCCGTCGTCTGGGGTGGCTCCGTCCTCGCGGCCCGCGCCGCGCGCCGGGTCGCGGAGTCCGTGCGCCGCGCCTCCGGCCGCACCGCGATCGCTGGCGACGCCGAGCACCTGCTGCCGGTCATCGAGGCCGCGCGCCCCCGCGACGTCTTCGACGACCCCTTCGCCGAGGGCACCTCCGGCCCGCGTCCGGTGCTGGTGCTGCTCGACGACGGGTCCGAGGACGCCACCGTCCGCACCCACCGCACCCGGCTGCTCGCCGCGGCCGCCGAGCGCGGGGTCCGGGTCGAGACCCTCGGCTCCGACGCCCCCACCGAGGTCGCCCGCTACGCCTCGCTCATGCTCTCGGGCACCTACGCCTCGGAGTACCTCCGGCTCGGGCTGGTCGAGGACTAGCCCCCCTCGTCGTCCGGGTCGTCCCGCATGAAGCCGGTCCGTGGGTCGACCGCGGCGAGGAAGTCGCGGACCGCTGCCACGTGCCCCTCACCGCTCTCGGCGGACCGGTCGTTCGTCGCCGAGCCGAAGCCGTAGCCCCCGTGCCGGTGGGTGAGCCAGTCGTAGTCGTACACGCCTGCGCTGCGCCGGGTCACCCGGAACTCCTCGCCGTCGACGACCAGCACCAGCGGGCCCTCCTCCGGCACCGGAGGCTCGAACCGGTCGACGTACGACGCTGCGGTGTCGAGGTCGACCGGGAAGTCGTCGGCGTGGTCGGCTCGCCGCCTCGCCACGCGCGCGAGCACGGTGCCGCGGTCGGTGGCGAGGTAGACCGTCTCGGGGACGACGCCGTGCTCCGCGAGCAGCGCGCGCCACTCCTCGCGCATCGCCCTCGACCAGAACGAGAAGTCGAGGACGACGTCGCGCCTAGCGCTGACGAGCCGCAGCAGCTCCGTGCGCAGCTGCGCGCGGATCTCCTCGCGCACCGTGTCCGGCACCTCGCCCCCGGTGATCCCGCGTGCCCAGATGCCGGCGTCGAACGAGAGCCGCACCATGCCCTCGGCCTCGAGCCGCCGCGCGTACGTCGTCTTGCCGGCACCCGACGGCCCGCACATGAAGACCACCCGGCTCGTCCCGTCCACCTGCGGCACCCTGCCACCCGTGACCCGTCCGCCGCGACGGAGTTCTGGAGGCCATGGCTCGGTCTCGAGACGGCGCCGGCGCGCTTCCTCGACCCGGCGGCTGTCGCCCGGCTGATCGACGGTCCGGCCGAAGAACCGAAGTGGAGGTCCTGTCTGGCACCTGGTGCAACGCAGAGCCTCCAGATCGGCTCTACGGGGCGGGTCGCCGAGGTGCGGGCGTGCTGGTAGCCCGGCCGCCGGGTGGTGGTCGGGCTGCGAGCGCGCTCAGGTCTGGGTGCTCAGAGTGGGGTGGTGCCGTCGGGGTGGACGAGGTAGTGCTGGCCGTGGGGGCTGGTCCAGAGCCAATGACCTGGGCTCAGCCCTGTGACTCGCCAGGGTCTGCCTGCTGGTGAGGGGTGAGTCTTGGCGCGGTGGTCGTGCCTGCAGAGGGGCGCGAGGTTGTCGGTGCTCGTCTGACCGGGTGGGCCGGTGTCGGAGTACTCGATGGTGTGGTCGAGGTCGGCGGTCTCGGCGGGCCTGTTGCAGTGCGGGAACGTGCAGGTGGTGCGGGTCAGTCGGACGCGGGTGGCGATGCGGTCGGGGACCTCGTAGGAGTCGACGGCGACGGTGTCGTGGAGGTCGATGACGGGTTTGACGACGACCTGGGTGCCGGGGGTCCCGCACCACTCGCGGACGGCGTCGGCGGTGAGGAGCTGGTGGTGGTTGTCGAGGCGGGCGAGGTTGAGGCCGAGCTGGCCGGTGACGGGGTCGGTCTGGGGTGCGCCGGTCAGCGCGGCGTCGGAGAGGTGGACCGTGAGCACCACGACCCGGCGAGCGGACGTGCGGGCGTTGGGCGCGTTGCTGCCGGGGCCGGTGGGCGTGTCGGTCGCGCGGTCTCGACGACGCTCGCTGGCGCTCGCTGCTCGACCATCGGGTGTGGGGAGGAGGTCTTGGCCGCGGGCGATGTAGCCGAGTGCTTTGGCGCGGCGGACGGCGAGCGTGTCGGTGGAGCCGTCGAGGAGCAGCTGGTGGGCGATGTGGCGGATCGCCTGCTCGAGGTCCTCGGCGTCGGCGCGGTCCAGGAACCCGTCGGCGGACACGGCGGAGGCCGCACCGACCGAGGTAGCGGGGGATGCGAGGTCGAGGTCGAAGTAGAGGTTGGCGCGGGTGTCGCACTCGGTGACCTCGGTGGATTCGGGGTCGAACCGCGCTGATGCCTCGAGGACGAGTCGGTCGACGACGACGGGTCCGGCGGTGTGGACGACATGGGCGACCTGGGCGTCGACGAACGCCACGGCCTCTTCCGACAAGCCCTTGGTGGTCTGGGCGAGGCGGCGGACCCGCCACGCGGTGACCTGTCCTGCGACGAGCCGGGCCCAGACCTTGGGGAGGCGGTGCTTGGCCTCGATGGCGTCACCCACGAGCAGGCGCCCGGACTCGCGCGTGCGCCCGAGGGCGGTGGACAACTCGGTGACGGCGAAGTCGGACACCTCGGGAGCGCCGGCGCCGGCCAGATCGAGCATGGTGTCGGCACCGGGCATCCCGAACCGGGCCGTCCACGCAGCCTCGGCGGCGTCGTACGCCTCCTCGTCGGGGTGGGAGTAGGTGCCGTAAAAGTCCGGCATCAGGACACCGGTGGTGTGCGCATCAGCCCACTCAGCAATCCCGATCAGCAGCTCCCGCGCGGCGTCGTCCTCACGCGCCTTGGCGGTGCGGATCGCGTCGAGGAGGGAGGCGGTGGCCATGGTGAAAGTATACTCGAACACACGTTCGAGCGACAGTGTTTCCCCAGGTCAGATCCACTTTTCGTGAACTTCCTGAGGGACTGATCCAAGCCCAGCCGAGGCGAGCACCCCAGCGGCGGGCGACCACCGAGTCAAGCGCAACCAAGAAGCTGAAGCGGCACCCAGGGCGACCACGCTTTCACTGAATCCAGGACCTGCTGCGGCGCGAACCCGCCACGACCCGCAGGCGGTGACCCAGGGAGCAACCACGGGGATAGGCGGAGCGACCGGCGTACGGGGTCTCGCGGCTCGTCGCTGACGCTCCTCGCACCTCGACCAGCGGTAAGCGGCGCTGGCGCGCCTCTCGGCCACGCCGCCCCATGTCACGTTTCGGGTGTGGGCAGCCCCGGGAACAAGAGAACCCATGTCCACCGCCACCTCCCGTGCCGACTCCACCCCTGCCGGCGCTGCTCCAGAGACGACCCCCGCGACCGCCCCCGCGGCCCGCGACCCGTGGTTCGACAACGCCAAGATGGCCCTGGTGACCCTGGTGGTCGTCGGGCACGCGTGGGTGCTGCTGCCCGAGAGCGTGACGCGCGACCACCTCTACGACTTCCTCTACGCCTGGCACGTGCCGGCGTTCGTCTTCGTCACCGGCTACCTCTCGCGGCGCTGGACCTACTCCCGCGCGCGGATGTGGCAGCTGGTGCGCACGGTCGCGGTGCCGTACGTCCTGTTCGAGGCCGCGATCGCGCTGTTCCGCATCCACGTGGGCGGCGAGGAGATGGAGAACCTCTGGCGCGACCCGCACTGGCCGATGTGGTACCTCTCGGCGCTGTTCTTCTGGCGCCTGCTGACCCCGGTCTTCAAAGACCTGTGGGGCGGTCTGGCGCTGGCGGTCGGCATCTCGCTGGTGGCCGGGCTGTACGCCGGCGACACCCTCGACGTCGCCCGCATCCTGGGCCTGCTGCCGTTCTTCGTGATGGGCCTCAAGGCGACCCCGGAGCGCTTGGAGCTGCTGCGCGGCCGCGCGGTGCAGGTGCTGGCGGTCGGGGTCTTCGCCGCCATCTTCTGGCTCACCCGCCGCACCGACGAGTGGGCCGCGACCGAGTGGCTCTACTACCGCGCCCGCTACGAGGAGCTGGACGTGAGCGACGGGCAGGCGTTCCTCACGCGCGCCTGCCTGCTCGTGCTGGGCACGCTGGGCGCCTGGGCCTTCCTGGCCCTGGTGCCGCGCATCCGCGGCTGGTTCACGACCATGGGCGCCTTCACGCTGGTGGTCTACCTCTTCCACGGCTTCGTCGTGAAGGGCCTGGGGTACGCCGGGTACGGCGACCTCTTCGGTGACCAGCAGTGGCTGGGCCTGCTCGTGACCACCGTGGGGTCGGTGGGCGTGGCGCTGCTGCTGGCCAGCCCGCCGGTGGCGCGCGTGCTCAAGCACGCCGTCGACCCGCTGGGCTGGGGGGAGAAGAAGCTCGACCACGCGCTCGAGGTGGCCACGGCGAAAGTCGAGGCCGACCGGCTCTCCGACCGGATCGAGGAGCACGTCGAGGAGCAGGTGCGCCGGGTGCCGCAGAGCGTGCCGTAGGCCCTAGGCTCGCCCCGTGGCCGGTGGACTCTTCGCTCTGCTCGACGACGTCGCGACGCTCGCGAAGCTGGCGGCGTCCTCCATCGACGACGTCGGGGCGGCCGCGGGCCGCGCCAGCGCCAAGGCGGCGGGCGTGGTCGTCGACGACACCGCAGTCACCCCGCAGTACGTCCAGGGCGTCGCGGCCGAGCGCGAGCTCCCGATCATCCGCAAGATCGCGACCGGCTCGATCCGCAACAAGCTGCTGCTGATCCTCCCGGTCGCGCTGCTGCTCAGCGAGTTCCTGCCGACCCTGCTCAAGATCATCCTCATGATCGGTGGCGCCTACCTCTGCTTCGAGGGCGCCGAGAAGGTCTGGGAGAAGCTCGGTGGCGGTCACGGGCACGGCGACGACCACGCCTCGGTCGACACCGGCGACCCGGCAGAGACGGAGAAGAACCTCATCGGCGGCGCCATCCGCACCGACCTGATCCTCTCGGCGGAGATCATGGTGATCGCGCTCGACGAGGTCGCCGGCGAGAGCTTCTGGAGCCGCGCCGCGATCATGGTCGTGGTCGCCGTGCTGATCACGGTCGTGGTCTACGGCGTGGTCGCGCTGATCGTGAAGATGGACGACGTGGGGCTGTCCCTGGCCCAGCGCTCCGGCCGGGCCGCCCGCCGCCTCGGCGAGGGCATGGTCCACGCGATGCCGCGGGTGCTGACGGTCATCGGGCTGGTCGGCACCGTCGCCATGCTCTGGGTGGGCGGCCACATCATCCTGGTCGGTGCCTACGACCTCGGCCTCACCGCGCCGTACGACGCCGTGCACCACCTCGAGGAGGCGGTGCACGACGCCACGGGTGCCCTGGGTGCGGTCCTGGGCTGGGTGACCAACACGTTCTTCTCCGCCGTGCTCGGCATCGTCGTCGGTGCCGTGGTGGTCGTCGCGATGCACTTCGTGCCCCGGCGCCGCGCCGCGCACTGAGCCCTCCCCTCGGGGGGACCTCGGCAGCCGGCAGCCGCTCCAGACATCTGCGGTCGCACCCGTGAGGATTCCCCGTCGTCCCCAGCCGCCGCCTACCCTGGACGTCGGACTGCGCGGGAGATCCCGACGGTGCGCAGATGCGCGGCGCAGGCCTGGCTCCACCCCTCGCGAGGAGACACCCTGATGGACTTCAAGGTCGCCGACCTGTCCCTGGCCGACTACGGCCGCACCGAGATCGAGCTCGCCGAGCACGAGATGCCCGGCCTGATGGCCATGCGCGAGCGCTACGGCGCCGAGAAGCCGCTCGCCGGCGCGCGCATCGCCGGTTCGCTGCACATGACCATCCAGACGGCCGTGCTCATCGAGACGCTGACCGCCCTGGGTGCCGAGGTCCGCTGGGCCTCCTGCAACATCTTCTCCACCCAGGACCACGCCGCGGCCGCCGTCGCGGTCGGCCCGACGGGCACCGTCGACGCGCCTGCCGGCGTCCCGGTCTTCGCCTGGAAGGGCGAGACCCTGGAGGAGTACTGGTGGTGCACCCAGCAGATCCTCGACTGGGGCACCGACGCCGACGGCAACCAGCGCTACGCCAACATGATCCTCGACGACGGCGGCGACGCCACCCTGCTCGTCCACCTGGGCGTCGAGGCCGAGAAGAAGGGCGAGGCGCCGGACCCGGCCACCGCCACCAGCACCGAGCAGCGGATCATCTTCGAGGTCCTGCAGCAGAGCCTGGCCCAGAGCAACGAGCGCTGGACCAACGTCGCGCGCGAGATCATCGGCGTCACCGAGGAGACCACCACCGGTGTGCTCCGCCTCTACGACATGATGCGTGAGGGCTCGCTGCTCTTCCCGGCCATCAACGTCAACGACTCGGTCACGAAGTCGAAGTTCGACAACAAGTACGGCTGCCGCCACTCGCTGATCGACGGCATCAACCGCGCCACCGACGTCCTCATGGGCGGCAAGATCGCGGTCGTCTGCGGCTACGGCGACGTGGGCAAGGGCTCGGCCGAGTCGCTGCGCGGCCAGGGTGCCCGCGTCGTGGTCACCGAGATCGACCCGATCTGCGCGCTGCAGGCCGCGATGGACGGCTACCAGGTCACCACGCTCGACGACGTCATCGAGACCGCCGACATCGTCATCACCGCGACCGGCAACAAGAACGTCGTCTCCGTCGACCAGATGCGCCGGATGAAGCAGAACGCCATCCTGGGCAACATCGGCCACTTCGACAACGAGATCGACATGGCCGGCCTGGAGACCTACCCCGGCATCGTCCGCAAGAACGTCAAGCCGCAGGTCGACGTGTGGACCTTCCCCGAGGGCGAGGGCAACCAGATCATCGTGCTGTCCGAGGGTCGCCTGATGAACCTCGGCAACGCCACCGGCCACCCGTCGTTCGTCATGTCGAACTCCTTCACCAACCAGGTCCTGGCCCAGGTGGAGCTGTTCACCAAGCCGCAGGACTACCCGGTCGGCGTCTACGTGCTGCCCAAGCACCTCGACGAGGAGGTGGCCCGCCTGCACCTCGACGCGCTCGGCGTGAAGCTGACCACCCTCACCGACGAGCAGGCCGGCTACCTCGGCGTGGCGGTCGAGGGGCCGTACAAGTCCGACGAGTACCGCTACTGATCTGATCGACACCACGCGCACGGCGGCCCCGCTCGACGGGGCCGCCGTTCGCGCGTGCTGAGGGGCAGGGGGCAAGATGGGGACCATGAGTGACGCGGCGACGCAGGACGACTACACGACCAAGGGTCGTGTCCTGGTCGTCGACGACGACGCCTCGCTCGCCGAGATGCTCACCATCGTCCTGCGTCAGGAGGGCTTCGACTCCCGCATGTGCCTGCGGGGCGACCAAGCGGTCGAGGCCTTCCGCGACTACAAGCCCGACGTGGTGCTGCTCGACCTGATGCTGCCCGGCCGCGACGGCATCGACGTGTGCAAGGAGATCCGCGCCGAGTCCGGCGTCCCGATCGTCATGCTCACCGCCAAGGGCGACACCGTCGACGTGGTGGTGGGCCTGGAGTCCGGCGCCGACGACTATGTCGTCAAGCCGTTCAAGCCCAAGGAGCTCGTGGCCCGCATCCGGGCGCGCGTGCGCCGCTTCGACGCCACCGCGCAGGCCGAGACCCTCTCCATCGGCGACGTGCACATCGACGTCGCCGGCCACCAGGTCACCCGCTCCGGGCGCCCGGTCAACCTGACCCCGCTGGAGTTCGACCTGCTGGTGTGCCTGGCCCGCAAGCCCTGGCAGGTCTTCAGCCGCGAGGTGCTGCTCGAGCAGGTCTGGGGCTACCGCCACGCCGCCGACACCCGCCTGGTCAACGTGCACGTGCAGCGGCTGCGCTCCAAGGTCGAGCACGACCCGGAGAACCCCGAGATCGTGGTCACCGTCCGCGGAGTCGGCTACAAGGCCGGCGCCGCCTGAGCAGCCGCGTGGGCGCGCTCACCTTCTGGCGCCGCTCCATCCAGGCGCGGGTGGTGGCCAGCACGCTCGTCCTCTCCTTCGTCGTGGTCAGCGCCGTGGGCTGGTTCCTGCTGCGCCAGACCCGCGACGGGCTGCTCGAGGACCGGATCGACGCCGTGGTCGCCGAGGCGGCCAACGAGACCCGCGACGCCCGGGCCCGGCTGGAGTCGGCCACGCTGAGCGACGTCGACGCCGCCGAGCAGCAGCGGGCGCTCGTCGAGCCGATCATCCAGCGCGGGCTCTCGCGCGACTTCGCCGTCGTGCTCGCCGGCCCCGACGGCAGCAGCGGGGGCGTCGCCTCCGACCCGGGCAGCGGCGGAGCGACGTACACCTTCGGGCTGGACCGGGAGTCGGTGCCGGCCTCGCTGGTGGAGCACTTCTCGACCATCGCCCCGCCGTCCTGGACCTACACCACGATCCGCCGGCTGGGCGCCGACGGCGAGACGACGGTGGAGGAGCCCGGGATCGCCGTGGGGTCGCAGGTCACGCTGCCGGCCGACGGACGCACCTACACGCTCTACCTGCTCTTCCCGACCTCCGAGGACGAGGACACCCTGGCCCTGGTCACCCGGGCACTGCTGACCGCCGGGGTGCTCCTGCTCCTGCTGGTGGCCGGGGTGACCTGGCTGGTCGCCCAGCAGGTGGTGACCCCGATCCGGATGGCCCGGCGGGTCGCCGAGCGGCTGGCGGCCGGGCGGCTCACCGAGCGGCTGGAGGTCTCCGGGGAGGACGACCTCGCCCGCCTGGCGACCTCCTTCAACCAGATGGCCTCCAACCTGCAGCGCCAGATCCGCCAGCTCGAGGAGCTGAGCCGGGTGCAGCGGCGCTTCGTCTCCGACGTCTCCCACGAGCTGCGCACGCCGCTCACCACGGTCCGGATGGCCGGCGACGTCCTGCACGACGCCAAGGACTCCTTCGACCCGGTCACGGCGCGCTCGGCCGAGCTGCTGCAGATCGAGCTGGACCGATTCGAGACCCTGCTCGCGGACCTGCTGGAGATCAGCCGCTTCGACGCCGGGGCCGCGGTCCTGGAGGTCGACGACGTCAACCTCGTCGACGTCGCCCACCGTGTCGTCGACAGCACCCGACCGCTGGCCGACCAGCGCGGGGTCACGCTGGTCGTGCGCTCCCCGGGCCACCCGTGCCTCGCGGAGGCCGACGTACGCCGCATCGAGCGCGTCGTGCGCAACCTGGTCTCCAACGCGATCGACCACGCCGGTCCGCGGGCGCCCGGCGCGACGCCGACCGTCGTGGTGAGCGTGGCCGGCGACGACCACGCAGCGGCCGTGGCCGTGCGCGACTACGGCGTGGGGCTGGCCCCGGGGGAGTCGGCGATGGTCTTCAACCGGTTCTGGCGCGCCGACCCGGCCCGGGCCCGCACCTCGGGCGGCACGGGGCTCGGGCTGTCGATCTCGCTCGAGGACGCGCACCTGCACGGCGGCTGGCTGCAGGCCTGGGGGCGCCCGGGCGAGGGCGCGCAGTTCCGGCTGACCCTCCCGCGGCGCAACGGCACCCCGCTGCGCCGCAGCCCGATCTCGCTCATCCCCGACGACGTCGTGGAGCCGGTGTGAGCCGGCGGCGTACGCGCGCGCTGCGGGCCGGCGTCGTGTCCGCCCTGCTGCCCCTCGCGCTGGCCGGGTGCGTCTCGCTGCCCGTCTCCGGGCCGGTGGTGGAGGTCGAGCGCCAGTCCACGGGGGAGGCCGACACCGGCGGGGCCGCGGCGATCGACGCGCGACCGCCCCAGGACGGCCAGTCCCCGCCCGAGGTGGTCAAGGGCTTCCTGGACGCGATGCAGGCCTGGCCGACCGAGCTCGCGACCGCCAAGGAGTTCCTCTCCTCCGAGGCCCGCACCACCTGGAACCCCCAGGGCACGATCCTCTACGAGGACGCCCTGCCGCCCGCCGGCGGCGCGGGGCGGGTGGAGCTGCGCGTGGGCGGCGCCGACCGGCTCGACGCCCGTGGTGCCTGGCTGGGCGCGCTCTCGGCCGAGGAGGACTCGCTGGCGTTCCGGCTCGTGCTGGAGGACGGGGAGTACCGCATCGCCGACCTGCCGCCCGCCCTCGTGGTCCCGACGACCTGGTTCGAGCAGCGCTACCGCCAGGTCGCGCTCTACTTCCCCGACCCCACCGGCACGGTGCTGGTGCCCGAGCCGGTCTTCGTCGGCGACGACTCCACCTTCGCCTCCACGCTGGTCTCCGGCCTGCTGCGCGGTCCCGGCCCCAGCCTGCGCGGCGTGGTCTCCAGCCAGCTCCCTTCGGGCCTGCGGGTCGACCTGTCGGTGCCGGTGACCGACGGCACCGCGGCCATCTCCCTCACCGGCGAGGCGAGCGCCTTCACCCCAGCCGACACCGAGCTGCTGGTCTCCCAGCTGGCCTGGACGCTGCGGCAGGACCCCGACATCGACGCCTTCACCCTCGACATCGACGGTCGGCCCGTCCGCACCGCCCAGGGCGCCACCCGCTTCTCCGTCCAGGCCGGCGACCGGCTCGACCCGGTCGGCTTCCAGTCCGACTCCCTGCTCTACGGCCTGCGCGACGGGCTGCTGGTCGCCGGCACCCCGGGCTCCCTGGAACCGGTGGACGGTGTCCTGGGTCGGGTCCCGCTGGGCCTGCGCTCGGTCTCGGTGGACCTGGCGAGCGACCAGGTCGCCGCGATCTCCGAGGGCGGCACCACGGCCTACCTCGCCCCGCTCAGCGACGGCGGCACCGGAGCCACCGAGGAGGGTGCCGAGGACCCCGGGCTCGCCGACGTGGCGACGGTGGTCACGGGCACCGACCTGCTGCCCCCCGCCTGGGACGTCCACGACCGGCTCTGGTTGGTCGACCGGACACCCCTCGGCGCGGTCGTGCAGTGGTACGGCGAGGAGCGCAGCGGCGTGGTGGAGGTGCCGGGCGTCTCGGGCCAGCAGGTCACCGAGCTGCTGGTCTCCCGCGACGGCAGCCGGCTGGTCGTCGTGGTGCGCGGACCCCGGGGCGATTCGCTGCGGGTGGCCCGCATCCGCACCGACGCCGAGGGCGGGGTCGCCGGGGTGACCCGGGCCCGTGCCGTGGCCATCGAGGACGGCGCCAGCCGCCGGATCCGCGACGTCGCGTGGAACTCCACCACCACCCTGGCCGTCCTCAACCGGCTCACCGACGTCTCGGCCAAGGTCGTCACCGTCGGCGTCGACGGCTCGCCCGGCGGCCTGGACGGCATCACGACGACGTTGTCGGGGGCCACCGCGCTGGCCGGCTCACCCGCCCCCGGCGCGCGGGTGTACGCCGTCACCGACTCCGGCCTGGCCGACCTCAACGCCACCGTGCGTGGCCCCCGGGTCCTCGACGAGGGCGTCAGCTACCTCGACTACGCGGGGTGAGGACGCGCCAGCGGACCCGACGACGGTGGTCGAGCGACCCGCGTGCCGAGACCCGGTGAGGTGCCCGCCAGGTCTCCACACGGAGCGGCGACGCCGGGTGATCCACGCCGTGGGAGTTGTTCGCCCCACGGCATCCCTCCGGCGGCTGGACTGGGTCCGTGCCGCCCGACCCACCGACCCTCCTCTGCGCCGCCCGGGACCTCTTCCTCGGCGGCTCGTGCGCGGCGTGCGGACGCCGGGGCAGCGTGCTGTGCCCCGGCTGCCGGGCATCGCTCGTGCAGGAGGCGCCGGGGGCGCCGCGGCCGACCCGTCCCGACCCGTGCCCTGCGGGGTTGCCGCCGACCTGGGCGTGCGGTGCCTACGAAGGCGCGCTGCGGCAGCTGGTCGTCGCGCACAAGGAGCACGGTCAGCAGGCCCTCGCCGCGCCGCTGGGCGCGCTGCTGGCCGAGTCGGTGCTGGCGGCGCTCGCGGGAGGGGGCGACCACGCACCCCCCGGCACGCCGGTCCTCCTGGTGCCGGCCCCCTCGCGACCGTCCGCGGTGCGCGCGCGGGGGAGGGACGCCGCCCTCGTGCTCGTGCGGGCCGCGGCGCGGACGCTCCGGCGCCGCGGCGTACCGGTGGTCGTGGCGCCGCTGCTCACCACCCGCCCGGGTCTGGTGGACCAGGCCGGGCTCGGCGTCCAGGAGCGGGCGGCCAACCTCGACGGTTCGCTGCGGGTGCGGCCGGAGCAGCTGCGGCGGCTCTCGCGGCGGGTCCCGGAGGTCGCCGCCGTGGTGCTCTGCGACGACGTCGTGACCACCGGCGCCACGCTCGTGGAGGCGTCCCGGGCGCTGCGAGCGGTCGGCCTGCCGGTCCTCGGGGCCGCCACGCTGGGGGCCACGGGCAGGCGCCGGACGGGACCGCCCGGGGGGCGTAGGTGAGGAGTTCCTGAAAGCCGACCTTGGTCCCTTCCGCGCCACCGGCGTTGCGCCTATCGTCTCGTCATGGAGTCCGTCCGGGTCCGTGGTTGCGTCGTAGGGGCGCCCCGGTCAGTCCGGATGCCCCCGCGGCAAGCCGATGCCAGTCGCAGGCGAAACGGTCCACGTAACCGCCCCCGGGCGGGATCACGGTGCGGCTTAGTCGTAAGTCCTGCCTCGGCCCGACCGTCACATGCGGTCGACGTCGGGAGAGGGTCAGTAGTGGCAGAGAAGCTGCGAGAGCCCCAGCAGGCGAGTGTGGGGACGAAGACCAGGTCGGCCGGACGGACTCCTCCTGCCACACCAACGGCGCACCCATGAGTGCGCTCTGAGGAGGATTCCCATGGAAGTTGTCGTCACCGGCCGGAACTGCGAGATCAAGGAGGGCTTCCGGGACCACGTCACCGAGAAGCTCGCGAAGCTCGAGAAGCATGACCACCGGATCATGCGGGTGCACGTGGAGGTGGACTGCGAGCCCAACCCGCGCCAGCACGACCGCGCGGTGCACGTCGAGCTGACGGCGTTCTCCAAGGGCCCGGTCATCCGGGCCGAGGCGGCCGCCGACGACAAGATGGGAGCCCTCGACCTGGCCCTGGACAAGATGGCCACGCAGATGCGCAAGGCGGCAGACCGCAAGCGCATCCACCGCGGCGGCAAGCGGCCGATCTCCGTCGGCCAGGCCACCGCGGGCCTGCCGCCTGTCGGTGACGGCCCCGGCGGCCTGGCGCTGGAGGAGGAGTCCGAGGGCAGCGAGCGCAGCGAGGACCGCTACGTCGGTCCGATCGCGGTCACCGGCGACGGCCCCCTGGTCGTGCGCGAGAAGACCCACCCCGCCACGCCGATGACGCTCGACCAGGCGCTCTACGAGATGGAGCTGGTGGGGCACGACTTCTACCTCTTCGTCGACAAGGAGAGCGAGCGGCCCGCCGTCGTCTACCGGCGGCGTGGCTACGACTACGGCGTGATCTCCCTCGACCTCGGTGGCGAGGGGTCCCCGGAGTAGCCCGCCCCTAGTCCCAGCGAGCCATCGACGGCACGTCCGGGTAGCCCGAGGGTGTCCACCCGAGGGGCCCGGACGTGCCATGATGCGGCCGTGCCAGGTACCCAGAGCGAGGAGTCGATCCGCGTCCTGGTCGTCGACGACCAGGAGCTGTTCCGTCGAGGGCTCACCATGCTGCTCTCCGTCGAGGAGGGCATCGAGGTCGTCGGTGAGGCCGGTGACGGAGTCGAGGGCACCGAGCTGGCCGCCAGCTCCGCGCCCGACGTGGTCCTGCTGGACGTGCGGATGCCCAAGCGCTCGGGCATCGAGGCCTGCAAGGCCATCAAGGAGGCCGTCCCCTCCGCCAAGATCATCATGCTCACCGTCTCCGACGAGGAGGCCGACCTCTACGAGGCCGTCAAGAGCGGCGCCGCGGGCTACCTGCTCAAGGACTCCTCCATCGAGGAGGTCGCCCAGGCCGTCCGCGTCGTCTCCGAGGGCCAGTCGCTGATCAGTCCGTCGATGGCGGTCAAGCTGATCGACGAGTTCAAGCAGATGTCCAAGCCCGAGCGCGAGCACATGCCCGGCCTACGCCTCACCGAGCGCGAGCTCGAGGTCCTGCGGCTGGTCGCCACCGGCAAGAACAACCGCGAGATCGCCAAGGACCTGTTCATCTCCGAGAACACGGTCAAGAATCACGTGCGCAACATCCTCGAGAAGCTGCAGCTGCACTCCCGCATGGAGGCGGTCATGTATGCCGTCAAGGAGAAGTTACTGGACCTCCCGTGACGCCCGGCACGCACTCAGGCTGCGTTGTCGTCGCTCGACGGCCCGCTCCGCTCAAAGGCCGCCTTCGCTCCTCCGCCTTGCCTGAGCACGCACCGGACGCCACGGGTCACTAGGGCTTTGGAGTCCCTGAGCCGCGCCCAGGCGCGCCGGGTCGCCCTGGCCGCCCAGGGGTTCCTCGACCCGCCGCACGCCGTGCCGACGCTGCGCACCTTCGACCGCACCCTGGCCCGCACGGGCGTGCTCCAGGTCGACTCGGTCAACGTCCTGCAGCGCGCGCACTACATGCCGCTGTACTCCCGGATGGGCCCCTACGACGCCCATCCCGCCAGCGGGCTGCTGGCCCGCGCGGCGGAGCGGCGGCCGCGCCGGGTCGTGGAGTACTGGGCGCACGTCCAGGCCTTCATGCCGGTGGAGCTGTGGCCGCTCATGCAGCACCGGATGGACACCTACCGCGCGGGTCGCGGGAAGTGGTGGAAGGACGTGGACGACGCCCTGGTCGACCGGGTCAGGAGCGCCGTCGCGGCGGGGGAGGGCCCGGTCACGGCCCGTGGGCTCGAGGAGCGGCTGGGTGCCGGCTCCCCGCGTCGCAAGGACCACTGGGGTTGGAACTGGTCGGAGGTGCGCAAGGTCCTCGACTACCTCTACATGTGCGGCGAGCTGGCCGTCGCCGGTCGCAACGCCCAGTTCGAGGTGCGCTACGACGTGCCCGAACGGGTGCTGCCCGCCTCCGTGCTGGCCCTGCCGACGCCGAGCCCCCAGGAGGCCGTCACCGAGCTGGTCCGACGGGCGGCGCGCTCCCACGGTGTGGCCAGCGCCGCCTGCCTGGCCGACTACTACCGGCTGCGCCAGCAACCCGACCCGCGCCGTCCGGGGCTGCCCAGCACCGCGGTGGCGGTCCAGCAGCTGGTCGAGGAGGGCGAGCTGCTGTCCGTGACGGTCGAGGGGTGGCGCAGGCCGGCCTACCTGCACCGCGACGCCCGGCTCCCGCGTCGGGTGGGTGCCCGCACCCTGCTGAGCCCGTTCGACCCGGTGGTGTGGGAGCGCGATCGCACCGAGGCGCTCTTCGACTTCCGCTACCGGATCGAGATCTACACCCCGCCCCACAAGCGCGTGCACGGCTACTACGTACTGCCGTTCCTCCTCGGGGACGAGCTGGTGGCGCGGGTCGACCTCAAGGCCGACCGTGGAGCCGCCGACGGCGGGCTCCTGCGGGTCGCCGCGGCCTGGGCCGAGCCCGGTGCACCTGCCGCGACCGCCGCCGAGCTGGCCGCCGAGCTGCGCCGCCTCGCGGACTGGCTGGGGCTCGCCGGGCTGGCCGTCGCCCCGCGGGGCGACCTGGCGCCGGAGCTCTCCGCCGCCTGCGGTGCGCTTTAGGGTCCGCTCACCCGGCTGGGTAGAGTGACCGCGGCCCGACGCAGCCGTGCGGGTCAGCCTGAGCATGAGGGAGCAGCAACGCCGTGCCCGCGATTCTCGACAAGATCCTCCGCATCGGCGAGGGAAAGATCCTGCGCCAGCTCGAGGGGGTCGCGAAGGCCGTCAACGCCATCGAGGACGACTTCGTCGCGATGTCCGACGCCGAGCTGCAGGGCATGACCGAGGAGCTGCGCAAGCGGCACGCCGACGGCGAGTCCCTAGACGACCTGATGCCGGAGGCCTTCGCCACCGTGCGCGAGGCCGCCAAGCGGGTGCTCGGCATGCGCCCCTTCGACGTCCAGATCATGGGTGGCGCGGCACTGCACCTGGGCAACATCGCCGAGATGAAGACCGGTGAGGGCAAGACCCTCGTCGCGGTCGCCCCGGCGTACCTCAACGCGATCGCCGGCAAGGGCGTTCACGTCGTCACCGTCAACGACTACCTCGCGCGCTACCAGTCCGAGCAGATGGGCCGCGTCCACAACTGGCTGGGCCTGACCGTCGGCGTGATCCTGCCCGACATGCGCCCCGACGCCCGCCGCAAGGCCTACGCCTGCGACATCACCTACGCCACCAACAACGAGCTCGGCTTCGACTACCTCCGCGACAACATGGCCTCCTCGCTCGAGGAGTGCGTGCAGCGCGGCCACAACTTCGCGATCGTCGACGAGGTCGACTCGATCCTCATCGACGAGGCCCGCACGCCGCTGATCATCTCCGGCCCCACGCAGGACGAGGTGAAGTGGTACGGCGAGTTCTCCAAGATCGTCGCCAAGCTCCAGAAGGACGTCGACTACGAGGTCGACGAGAAGAAGCGCACGATCTCCGTCCTCGAGCCCGGCATCACCAAGGTCGAGGACCACCTCGGCATCGACAACCTCTACGAGTCGGCCAACACCCCGCTGATCTCCTTCCTCAACAACGGCATCAAGGCCAAGGAGCTGTTCCGTCGCGACAAGGAGTACGTCGTGATGAACGGCGAGGTGCTCATCGTCGACGAGCACACCGGCCGCATCCTGTCGGGTCGTCGCTACAACGACGGCCTGCACCAGGCCATCGAGGCGAAGGAGAAGGTGACCGTCCGCGAGGAGTACCAGACCCTCGCCACCGTCACGCTGCAGAACTTCTTCCGGCTCTACGACAAGCTCTCCGGCATGACCGGCACGGCCATGACCGAGGCCTCGGAGTTCGACAAGATCTACTCCCTCGGCGTCGTGCCCATCCCGACCAACCGCCCGATGGTCCGCGTCGACCAGCCCGACCTGGTCTACCGCACCGAGGAGGCGAAGTACGACGCCGTCGCGGAGGACATCGCCGAGAAGCACAAGACCGGGCAGCCGATCCTGGTGGGCACGGTCTCGGTCGAGAAGTCCGACTACCTCTCGGCGCTGCTGAAGAAGAAGGGCGTCCCGCACAACGTCCTCAACGCCAAGATGCACGCCGACGAGGCCAAGATCGTCGCGATGGCCGGCCACAAGGGCGCGGTCACCGTCGCCACCAACATGGCCGGTCGAGGCACCGACATCATGCTCGGCGGCAACGTGGAGTTCCTCGCCGACGCCGAGCTGCGCAAGCAGGGCCTCGAGCCGACCGGTGAGACCGCCGAGGCCTACGACGCGGCATGGCCGGCGACCCTGGAGCGGATCAAGGCGCAGGTCGCCGCGGAGGCCGAGGAGGTCCGTGAGCTCGGCGGCCTCTACGTCCTGGGCACCGAGCGCCACGAGTCGCGCCGCATCGACAACCAGCTGCGCGGTCGCTCCGGCCGTCAGGGCGACCCCGGCGAGTCCCGGTTCTACCTGTCGCTGCAGGACGAGCTCATGCGGCTGTTCAAGTCCGACTGGGTCGACCGGGTGCTGCAGGTGCTGCGGATCCCCGACGACGTGCCGATCGAGAACAAGCGCGTCACCAACGCCATCGCCAACGCGCAGGGCCAGGTGGAGTCGCAGAACTTCGAGTCCCGCAAGAACGTCCTGAAGTACGACGACGTCATGGACCGCCAGCGCAAGGTAATCTATGCCGAGCGCCGCGAGGTGCTCGAGGGCAAGGACCTCACCGAGCAGATCCGCGGCTTCGTCGACGACGTCGTCGCCGGCTACGTCACCGGGGCCACCCAGGACGTCGCGGAGGAGTGGGACCTCGACGCCCTCACCACCGCGCTGTCCCAGCTCTACCCCCTCAGCGTCGACCTGCACGCGTGGTACGAGGAGAGCGGCGGCGGCAACGCCGCGGACCGCGACGAGCTGATCGGCCTGCTCCAGGCCGACGCGCACGCCGCCTACGAGGCCCGCGAGGCGGAGGTCGGCTCGGAAGTCATGCGCGAGCTCGAGCGCCGCGTCATCCTCTCGGTGCTGGACCGCAAGTGGCGCGAGCACCTCTACGAGATGGACTACCTGCGCGAGGGCATCTACCTGCGGGCCTACTCCCAGCGCGACCCGCTCGTGGAGTACCAGCGCGAGGGCTTCGACATGTTCGCCGCGGTCATGGACGGCATCAAGGAGGAGACCGTCGGGTTCCTCTTCAACCTCCAGGTCACCGTGGAGGAGGAGGACGAGGGCGAGGAGGACGAGGTGCTCACCGTGGCCCCCGGCCTGCGATCCCCGGTCGCCGGCGGTGCCGCCCCGCAGATCAAGGCCAAGGGCCTCGACGCCCCGGCCGCTCCCGCGAACCTCACCTACACCGCGCCCAGCGAGACCGGTGACGCCGAGGTCCGGGCTGCTGCCCCGGCCGCGGACGACCCCTACGCCGGTGCGACCCGCAACGCCAAGTGCCCCTGCGGCTCGGGCAAGAAGTACAAGCACTGCCACGGTGCGTCGGGCGGCCCCACGGGGATGACCACGCGCGCCGGCGGCTGACCCGCAGCGCCGGGACCCAGCCTCAGGCGAAGTCGAGCGCCGTGCAGACCCACCCGCGGTCCGCACGGCGCTCGAAGCGTGCTGCGACCGCGCGGGAGCGCTCCCCGTGGCGCACCCGCGCCGCGGCCTCGAGCACCCCGGGGGTGGGGTAGCTCGCGTGCAGGGTCTGCAGCCGGGCGCGCACCGGGTGCGCCCGCTCCGGCTCGCGCACCGAGGCCAGGGCCAGCAGGTGCGTGCGACGGCGGAGGTCGGCGTACACCGTGGGGGAGAGCCAGCGCACGAGCTGGCTGGAGGGGCGCACGCCCCCGACGACCTCGAGGGCGGCCTGGACGATGTGGCGGGCCCAGCGCTCGGTCTCGGCGCGCTCGCGGCGGTCGATCGGCACGACGTCGGCGTCGGCACCGACCTCGTGACGAGCGGCCAGCGGGGCGACCGGCTCGGCCTCGAGGTAGGGGGCGAGGTCGAGGGCCAGGGAGCCCTGGACCTCGGCGAAGGGCACGGCGGACAGCACGGACATCTCAGGTCTCCTGCGGGTCAGGGGCGGGCAGCACGAGCGGCACGCCGGGTCGGACGAGGTGCGGGTCGGGCCCGACGAGGGCCCGGTTGGCGTCGTGGATGCGGGGCCAGTACGCCGCGACGTCGGCCTCACCGGCCGGAAGGCCCATCTCGCGCAGGGTCGTCTCGGCGATCCGCCACAGGGAGTCACCCGGACGGACCGTCACCTGGTCGGGCTCGGCGGCGCTCGCGCGGACGATGACCCGGCCGGAGGCCGGCTGAGGCCCTGCGGGCGGCTGCACGGTCTGCGTGGCGCGCTCGCTGGTCTCGCGCTCCAGGCTGCCCGGGGTGGCGGCGGCCGGTCCGGCGACGGCGCCCGCCACCAGGCCACCGGCCACGACCGCCCCGCAGGCGCGCAGCAGCACGCGACGGACCGGTGCGGGGAGCCCGCGGTGGGGGACGGGTACGGAGCACATCACCGGGACGACCACCACCGTGGTCACCACGAGCAGCCAGCACGCAGCGGCCACGAGTGCCCACGCGGAGGCGGTGACGACGACGGCCTCGAAGTCGAGCGCGTCACCGGCCGGCCGCAGGTCGGGCGCCAGGAGCGCCACCGTGCCGGCGGTCAGCGCGAGCGCGCCCAGCCAGACCGCGGCGCACCGCGCGAGGGAGGTGTTCCCGAGAGTCATCGTGTTGAACCTTGCGTTTGCGTCCGTTTGCATCGGTCTGGACCAGTAGACGCTGCTTCGCTCTGCCTGTCAACGGAGCGCCGCACGGCCTGTGGAGGGCGTGGGCGCCGCTCGCGCTACGGTCGGCGCCAGCCCCGTCGGAGGAGAGGTCCATGAGCAGCGAGACGACACCGGTCACGGCTCCCGCCGCGTGCGAGCAGTGCGGCCACGACACGTTCACGCGCGAGGAGGGCTCGTTGGGCTCCTTCTGGCGCCGGCGTTCGCTGCACCTGGTGATGTTCTTCTGCAACCGGTGCTCGCGGGCCGTGGTCTACCGCAGGGGGCCGTGGTCCTTCGCCCCGCCCCGGCGCGAGGACGGCGCCGTCCTCTAGCGGGGTCGCCGGGCCGCCGGGCGGCCCGCGTTTGACCGGGCGGCCACCGGGGGAGGGGGCCGTCATGGCGTGGGAGGAGCAGGTCTTCGAGCTTCTCGAGGACCTCGAGCAGCAGGCCGAGGCGCTCTACGACGCCGAGCGCGGGCCGGAGCTGGCCGACCGGGTGCGGGCGGAGTACGCCGCGGTCACGCTGGCCTCACGCCTCGCCGCGAGCGTCGGGGGTCCGGTCGAGCTGGACGTGCAGGGCGTGGGCCGGCTGGCCGGTCAGCTGGACCGGGTCGCCGCCGGCTGGGTGTCGCTGGAGGTGGCGGGCACGGAGTGGGTCGTGCGCACGGCCGCCGTGGTCGAGGTGCGCCGAGCCTCGGAGCGGGCCCTGCCCGAGGTGGCCTGGTCGCCGCTGGGCCGGCTGGGGGTCGGCTCGGCGCTGCGCCGGCTCGCCGACGCGGGGGAGCCGTGCTGGTGGCACCGGCTCGACGGCGGACGCGTCGAGGGCGTGCCGGTCCGGGTCGGTGCGGACTTCGTGGAGCTGCGCACGGGCCGGGAGGGCCGCACGGTCCTGGTGGCGCTCGACGCCCTGGCCGCGGTGGCTCGGGTCGGCTGAGCAGCGCTCAGGTGGCCTCGCGGTCGTAGGGCGGGACCTCGCCGTCGTCCAGCGGCCGCTGCTTGCGGCGCGAGCGCCGCTGCTCGAGCTCGTCGAGCTCCTCGTCGTCCTCGCCGGCCTCGTTCATCGCCTCGATGATGTGCTTGCGCACGATGGTGCGCGGGTCGAGGTCGCGCAGCTCGAGGTCGGCGTACTCCGGGCCGAGCTCCTGCCGCAGCTCGTCGCGCGCGTTCATCGCGAACTTGCGCGCGGTGCGCACCCAGGCGCCGGCCTGCTTGGCCAGCACGGGGAGGCGGTCGGGCCCGAAGACCAGCACCGCGACGAACGCGATGACGGCCAGCTCCGACAGCCCGACTCCGAACACGGGTGCAGCCTAGGGCACGGCCGGGAGAGCCCGGCCGTCGAGGTTCAGAGCCGGCCCGCGGGGGTCAGGCCGAGCTGCATCCCGGCCAGCCCGCGGCCGCGACCCGCGAGCTTGCCGGCGACCTCGGTGAGGACCTGCGCGGCCGGGGCCGTCGGGTCGCTCTCGACGATCGGCTTGCCGGCGTCGCCACCCTCGCGCAGCGAGGTGTCCAGCGGCACCTGGCCCAGGACGGGCACGGTGTAGCCGAAGCGCTCGGAGAGGGTGCGGGCCACGCGCTCGCCGCCGCCGCTGCCGAAGATCTCCAGGCGGTGGTCCTCGGCGGGGTCGCAGTGCGGGCAGGGGAGGTAGCTCATGTTCTCCACGACGCCCACGACGCGCTGGTGCATCATCGAGGCCATCGTGCCGGCGCGCTCGGCGACCTCTGCGGCGGCCTCCTGCGGCGTGGTCACGACCACGACCTCGGCACCGGGCAGGTGCTGGCCCAGGGAGATCGCGATGTCGCCGGTGCCCGGCGGCAGGTCGAGGAGCAGCACGTCGAGGTCGCCCCAGTAGACGTCGGCCAGCATCTGCACCAGGGCCCGGTCGAGCATCGGGCCACGCCAGGCCACGACCTGGTCGCGGCGCGGCTTCAGCATGCCGATGGAGATGACCGAGACGCCGGAGGCCGTGGGCACCGGCATGATCAGGTCGTCGACCTGGGTCGGGCGGGAGTCGGCGACACCGAGCATGGCCGGCACCGAGTGGCCGTAGATGTCGGCGTCGACGACGCCGACCTTCAGGCCCTGGGCGGCCATGGCGAGGGCGAGGTTGACCGTCACCGAGGACTTGCCGACGCCACCCTTGCCGGAGGCGATGGCGAAGACCTTGGTCAGCGACCCGGGCTGGGCGAAGGGGATCTCGCGCTGGGCACGGCCGTCGCTGAGGATCTCCTTCAGGCCGGCGCGCTGCTCGTCGGTCATGACCCCGAGGGTCAGGCGCACGTCGGTGACGCCGGGGACCTTCGAGACCGCACCGGTGACGTCACGGGTGATGGTGTCCTTCAGCGGGCACCCGGCGACGGTGAGCAGCACGGTGACGTCCACACCGCCGGCCTCGTCGATCTCGAGGGTGTCGACCATGCCGAGGTCGGTGATGGGTCGCTTGATCTCGGGGTCGTTCACGGTCGCCAGGGCGGCGCGGACCTGCTCGAGGAGGGTGCTGCTCATGATGCTCGAGTCTAGGCGCTGCCGGGCTGCTCCCCGCCCTCGGGAGACGTGGCGGACGTCTCGTCGGACCCGCGGTCGGCCTCCCGCTCGCGACGCTCGGCCTCGCGCTCGTCCATGTCGGCCAGCAGCGCCCGCAGCTCCGAGCGCACGAAGTCGCGCGTCGCGACCTCGCCGACGGCCATCCGCAGGGAGGCGACCTCGCGGGCGAGGAACTCCATGTCGGCGTGGGCGCGGGCGTTGGCCTGACGGTCCTGCTCGGCCACGACCTTGTCGCGCACCTCCTGGCGGTTCTGGGCCAGCAGGATCAGCGGAGCGGCGTACGACGCCTGGAGGCTGAGCATCAGGGTCAGGAAGATGAAGGGGTAGTCGTCGAAGGAGGACTCGCCCGGCACGACGCTGTTCCACACCACCCACGCCGCGACGAAGAGCGTCATGTAGAGCAGGAACGTCGCGGTGCCCATGAAGCGGGCGAAGTCCTCGGCGAAGACCCCGAAGGAGTCGGTGTCGAAGCGCGGGCGCCGCACCAGCGGGCGGCGGGCCTCTCGGGGGGTGTCGAGACGGGGCCGACGCTCGGGGCGCTCGGACCCGCGCGGCTCAGCCACCGCCCACCTCGCGCTGGCTGCGCAGCTGCTGGCTGCGGCGGCCCAGGGAGCGGTCGCGCCAGCCCTCGGGGAGCATGTGGTCGAGCAGGTCGTCGACCGTGACCGCGCCGAGCAGGTGCCCGGCCTCGTCGACCACCGGCGCCGCCACGAGGTTGTACGTCGCCAGGTGGGCCGCCACCTCGTCGATGGTCATCTCCGGGCGCAACGTCTCGCTGCCGTCGTCGAGCGCCCCCGCCACGAGCGAGGAGGGCATCTCGCGCAGCAGGCGCTGGATGTGGCCGACGCCGAGGAACTTGCCCGTCGGGGTCTCCAGGGGCTGCCGGCAGACGTAGACCTGGCTGGCCAGGGACGGCGTCAGGTCGGGGTTGCGCACGTGGGCGAGGGCATCGGCGACGGTGGCGTCCGGGCCCAGGATCACCGGCTCGGGGGTCATCATCGCGCCGGCGGTGTCCTGGACGTAGGACATGAGCCGACGGACGTCCTCGGCCTCCTCAGGCTCCATCAGGTCCAGCAGCGCGGTCGCGGTCTCCGGCGGCAGCTCGGCGATCAGGTCGGCCGCGTCGTCGGGGGACATCTCCTCCAGGACGTCCGCGGCGCGCTCCTCCTCCAGGTGGCTGAGGATCTCGACCTGGTCCTCCTCCGGCAGCTCCTCGAGCACGTCGGCGAGCCGCTCGTCGTCGAGCGCGCTCACCACGGCGCTGCGCCGCTCGGGCGGCAGCTCGTGGATCATGTTGGCCGCGTCGGCCGGCTTCATCTCGTTGAGCGCGTGGACGAGGTGGGTGGCGCCCTGGGCCTCGTCGCGCCGGGTCAACCCCTCGACGTCGCGCCACTCCACGACGTGGGTCTGCCCGCGCCGGCGCAGCCCCTTGCCCGGCTCCTGCACGGCCACCCGGGAGAGCACCCAGTCGCGGTTGCGGGCCTGCTCCATCGCCACGTCGTAGACCGTGCCGGTGACCCCGCTGCCGGGGATGGTGACCGTGCGGTCGAGCATCTGGCCGATCACCAGGGTCTCGGTGGTGCGCTGCTCGAAGCGGCGCATGTTGAGCAGCCCGGTCGTGTAGACCTGCCCGGCGTCGATGTTGGTCACCCGCGTCATCGGCACGAAGATCCGGCGCCGGCCGAAGACCTCGCCGACCAGGCCGAGCACCCGCGGCTGGCTGGTCTCCGAGCGCACGGCCGCGACGACGTCGCGGACCTTGCCGACCTGGTCGCCCTGGGGGTCGAAGATGGGGAGGCCGACCAGCCGTGCGGCGTACACGCGGACCGGGCTGGAGCTCACGACCCGAGGCTAGGGCATGAGGATGGACGGGCCGGGTCAGTGGCACGATGGCCGGGTGCGCGTCGTCGTCCACGTGGGCCTGACCAAGACGGGCACCACGCACCTCCAGGCGCTGCTCGCCGCGCACCGCGAGCCGCTGCTCGCCGCGGGCTGGCTCTACCCCGACCTCGGGCCGGGCACCCACTTCCGCGCCGCCGCCGACGTACGCCGCAGCGCACACCTGCTCGGCCTCGACCCCTCCCGCGTGGACGGCGCCTGGTCCGCGCTGTGCGCGGAGGCCCGCCGTCACGTGGAGGGGACCGGCGGCGACGTCGTGCTCGGGCACGAGGTGCTCGCGGGCGCCACGACGGAGCAGGCGGTGGCAGCGCTGGCGCACCTCGACGGCCTGGACGTCCACGTGGTGGTGACCGCCCGGGACCTCGGGCGGCAGGCGGTGGCCCACTGGCAGGAAAGGGTGAAGCTGGGCGACACCCGCTCCTTCGCGACGTTCGAGGCCGAGGAGCTGCGCGCCGACAGCGGTCGTGACGCCGGGCCCGACGCCGGCGGGGTGCGGCCGAGGTTCTGGCACGGCCAGGACCTCGCCGACACGCTGGCGCGCTGGACCGCGGGCGGGGCGACCGGCCACCTGGTGGTCGGCCCGGCGCCGGGGGCGCCCCGGGAGGAGCTGTGGCGCCGGTTCGCCGAGGGCGTGGGCCTGCCGACGGGGCCCGACGGCCCGGTGGACCCGGCGCTGCCGGTCGCGGGCAACCCGTCGCTGGGGGCGCCGGAGGTCGCCCTCGTCCGCGAGGTCAACCGGCTGCTCGCCGCCGACGAGCCCCCGATGAGCACCGAGGTCCACCACCGCGTCGTCAAGCGGGGCTGGGCCGAGCAGGAGCTGGCCGCGCGGTCCTCCACGCCCCCGCGGACCCCCGCGGACCTCGGACCGTTGCTGGCAGCCGCCACCCACGCGTGGCTGGGGGAGGTGGCGTCGGCAGGGCACCTGGTGCACGGCGACCCCACCGACCTCGACCCGGTGCTGGCCGGACCGGACGACCCGCCCCCCGACGTGCCGTGGCCGGCCGACGTGGACCCGGCCGCCGTCGCCGACGTGCTGCGGGCTCGCGCCGCCGGACCCGCAGCCCGGCGCTCCCGGCTGCCCTGTCGCCGGAGCCGGCCGCACTAGGGTGCGCCCATGAGCACGCCCCTGGTCGCCGCGAGCACCGTCAAGGACAGCCCCGAGCACGTCCGGCGCTACGTGGAGGGCAACCTGGCCGGTGGGGTCGACCACCTGGTGGTGTTCCTCGACGCGCCCTCCGACGAGGGGCAGGGCGAGGTCCTCACCTACCTCGAGCAGCACCCGCGGGTGACCGCGGTCCGCGCCGGCGGCGCCTGGTGGGGCGGGGACCGGCCGCGCGAGCTCAACGTGCGCCAGTGCATCAACGCCAACGTCACCCGCCGCGTGCTCGACGGGCTGGGGCTGGGCCACGGCTGGCTGCTCCACATCGACGGCGACGAGGTCGTGCGGGTGGACCGCGGTGCCCTGGGCGCGGTGCCGGCCGACGCCACGGCGCTGCGCCTGGCCGTGCGCGAGGCGGTGTCCAGCAGCGGCTGGGAGGGCCAGCCCACCGCGTTCAAGCGCGAGCTGGACGACGACCACCTCGCGCTGCTGCACGGCCTGGGGTTGCTGGCCGAGCCCAGCAACCAGTCCTGGATCCGCGGGCACGTGATGGGCAAGTCCGCGGTGCGGATCGGGGCCGAGCGCTGGCTGACGCTGCACAAGGTGGCCCACGACGACCGCAGCCAGGACCCGGGGCTGGAGGACGAGGCCTGGGTCGTCCACCACTACGAGTCCTACTCGCTGCAGGACTTCTGCCGGAAGTGGACCGCCATGGTGGCCTCCGGCCCGCGCGCGGCCTACCGGGCCGAGCGTCGCCAGACCGCTCGCACCCTGCGCCAGCTCATCTCCCGGGGCCTGGAGCCCGACGCGCTGCAGCGCCAGCTCGAACGCTTCTACCGCCTCCAGGTGGAGGAGCCGCTGGCCGACCTGCGCGACCTGCAGGTGCTGGACGAGGTGGACCCGCTCCAGCCGCTGCCCGGGTGCCCGACCGCCCCCGGCGCCGTGCCGGCCGACGACCTCGCGCGGGCCCTGGAGGAGTGGCGCGGGCGGCCCAAGCCGGAGGCCGAGCTCTACCGCGGGACCTCGCCGGTCCCCGCGGGCGCGGCCGCGGGGGAGGGGCCCGGCTCACGCAAGGGGCTGCTGCGCGGACGCGGCAGGTAGGGCCTGTCACCTTGCCCGTGTAGCCTGCCCTGCGTCTGTGCTCCTAGGCGTCCGGCCGCTGTGCGGTGGGCGTCCGAACTCCCGGAAGAGTCTCCGTGCTCCGTCTCCGCCTCCTCGTCCCCGGCCTGCTCGTGGCCCTGGTCCTCCCGCTCGTGCCCGCGCTGCTCGCGCCGGGCGCCTCGGTCCCCGGCGGCTCGGTCGCCACCGCGGTCGAGCGCAAGCCGACGTACCGGGCGAAGGAGGGGCCGACCTTCAACACCGCGATCGGTGAGCCCGCCCAGCGCCGGGCCATCCTGGACAAGATCATCCAAACGATCCGGCACACCTCGCCCAAGGGCACGATCAAGATCATGACCTGGAACTTCATGAACCCCCAGGCCGCCGACGCCCTGATCGAGCGGGCCCGCCGTGGCACCACGGTGCGGGTGCTCATGGACGCCTCGAACAACGACGTCGACACCGACAACCCGTCGTTCCGCCGGCTCAAGGCCGGGCTCGCCGCCACCAACGGCAAGCGGGAGAAGAACGCGACGAAGTCGTTCGCGCGCATGTGCAAGGGCTCGTGCCGCGGCAAGAGCGGCGCCGCCCACACCAAGATGTTCCTCTTCGACAAGGTCGGCCTCTCGCGCGACGTGCTCATCCAGGGCAGTGCCAACCTCACCACGGCCTCAGCGGCCAACCAGTGGAACGAGATCTACACCTACGTCGGCCGGACGAAGCTCTACGACTTCGCCGAGGAGATCTTCGACGAGATGTGGCTCGACCAGCCCCGCAAGAACGCCTACCGCGCCTTCGAGGGCAACCGCTACAGCCTCTACTTCTCGCCCTACTACGGCAAGGACTTCAAGGGCGACCCGGTGCAGAAGGCGATGGACGACATCCGCTGCTTCGGCGCCGAGAACGCCGGGAACGCCAACGGCCGCACCATCGTGCGCAGCGCCCCCGACGTCATCCGCGGCCAGCGCGGCAACATCGCCGCCCGGCGGCTCAAGGCGCTGTGGGACCAGGGCTGTGACGTGCGCGTCGCCTACACCGTGATGGGTGTGGAGGCCAAGCGCATCCTCACCGCCGGCGGCGGTCGCGGTCCCGTGCCGATCCGGCACCTGGTGCAGGACTTCGACGGCGACGGCGACTTCGACAACTACTTCCACCTCAAGGTGCTGACCATCAACGGCCGACTGGGTGCCGACCGCACCGCGCACGTCACCTTCAACGGCTCGGCCAACACCTCCGACGGAGCGAGCCGCTCCGACGAGCAGATCGGCAAGCTGGTCGGTCGCCGCAACACGCTGCTCTACCAGCGCTTCATCGACCGCTGGTTCGAGAACCCGCCGCCGAACGCCGCCCGCCGCGCCGACGCGCCGCCGAACCCGGACCCGTACCAGCACGTCGACATGGACTGAGGTCGCGTTGCTCGACCTGCGCGTCCTGCGCGTCGACGCCGACGGGGTCGGCCTGGTGGCCCTCGGGTCCGACCGCGTGGTCGACGTCCTCTTCGACGGCCGCCGCATCTGGTCCTTCTGGGTGCGCCGCGACACCAGCCGCGGCGGCGTCGGCGGCCTGGCTGGTGGCCTGGGGCGGAGCATCACCTGGCCACCGGCCATGCGCCCGCACCTGGTCGGCACCGGCTCGGTGACGCTGCGCGAGCACGTCAGCGGGGCCGACGTGTGGTCCGGCGAGGTCGTGTTCACCGACGACGCGCGCCGGGTGGAGTTCGTCGACCGCCAGGGACACCCGATCAGCCTGGACAAGTCCGACCGCTTCAGCCCGGTCTTCGCCGAGCGCACCGCCGCCGACCTGGATCCGCTGCTGGACGCCATGGGCGAGCTGCTGGACGTGCTCGCGGCGCACGGGGTCGCGGCCTTCCCGGCGTACGGCACCCTGCTCGGCGCGGTGCGGGAAGGCGACTTCCTCGGGCACGACTCCGACGCCGACCTGGGCTACGTCTCCTCGCACTCCAGCCCTGTCGACGTGGTGCGCGAGTCCTTCCGGCTCCAGCGCGCCGTGGCCGAGCGCGGGTGGGCGACCTACCGCTACAGCGGGCTGGCCTTCCGGGTCGAGGTGGTGGAGGCCGACGGCGCGACCCGCTTCCTCGACGTGTTCGGCGGCTTCCTGGACGGGGGCCGGCTCTACCTCATGGGCGAGGTCGGGCACCCGTTCGAGCGCGAGTGGCTGCTGCCGCTGGGCCGCACCACGCTGCGCGGACGGGAGTACCCCGCCCCGGCGCGCCCGGAGAAGCTGCTCGAGGTGATGTACGGGCCGTCCTGGCAGGTCCCCGACCCCGCCTTCAAGTTCGAGACCCCGCGCCAGGTGACCGAGCTGCTCAACCAGTGGTTCCGCGGCACCGGGCACGCCCGCCGCGACTGGGAGCGCCGTGCGGCCCAACGCCGTCGGCGACCGGTCCCGAAGGGCTCCTCGGCGCTGGCCAAGCAGCTGCGCCGGGCCGAGGCCCCGGGCACCCTCGTGCTGGACGTCGGTGCCGGCCGCGGACGCGACGCGCTGTGGCTGGCCCGCCAGGGGCACCCCACGCTCGCCTACGACTTCGCCCCTCGCGGGCTGCAGAAGGCCCAGCGCACGGCGGCCCGGCGCGAGCTGCCCCTGGAGGTCCGTGCGCTCAACCTCGACGAGTGGCGCTGGGTGCTCAGCGAGGGCGCCCGGGTGAGCCGGCTCCCCGAGGGTCCGCGCGCGATGCTGGCGCGGCACGTGCTCGACGCCACCGACGAGTTCGGCCGGCAGTCGCTGGGCCGGCTCGCGTCGATGACGCTGCGCGGCGGCGGGCGGCTCTACGTGCAGACCTGGACCGGCCGCGGGCGCGGCGGCGCGGGCCTGGTGCCGATGAAGGTCGCACGGGTGCAGAAGCTGCTCGAGCGGCACGGGGGCACCGTGCTGGACGTCGCCGAGGCGCCCGCCGGGGGCGCCGACGGCGGCAAGGGATCGGTCGGAAAGGTGGTCGCACAGTGGGACTGAGGACAGTGGGACTGAAGCGGGACAAGGACCTCGTCGAGCGGGTCGCGCGGCTGGAGCAGGAGGTCGCCGACCTGCGGCGGCACAACCTGCGGCTGGCCGAGCTGGCCGACCTCGTGCAGGAGCTGCTGGTGCCGATGGCCCAGCGTGACCAGGAGCGGGTGGACGCGGCGATCGCCGCCTTCCAGGACAGCCTGTGAGGAGGGTCTTCCTCCACCTCGGCCTGCCCAAGACCGCGACGACCTACCTGCAGACGATCCTGTGGGGCCAGCGCGACGCCGTCGCGGCCCAGGGACTGGTGCTGCCCGGTCGCGAGCGTCGCGACCACCTGTGGGTCTCCCGCGTCGTGCGCGAGGAGCCGGGAGGCCGGCGTCGCCCGGAGCGCGAGCACGAGGCGATGCAGCGGGTGCTGGCCGACGTGGCCGCTGCCGAGGGCGACGTGCTGGTCTCCCACGAGTTCTTCGCCGCGGCCTCCGCCGAGCAGGCCCGGCGGTTCGTGGCGCAGCTGGCCACGGGCGGGCGCGAGGTGCACGTGCTGGTCACGGCGCGCGAGCCGCTCGGGCTCTTCACGGCCAGCTGGCAGGAGAGCCTGAAGAACCGCAGCACCACGCCGATGGCCGACTACGGCCGCACCGAGTCCGACAGCCCCGAGGCGATCTGGGACTGGCGCACCCTCGACCTGTCCCTGGTCCTGGACCGCTGGTTGGAGGCGGTCCCGGCCGAGCGCGTGCACGTCCTGCCGCTGGACCGCACCGCCGACCGCGAGGAGATCTGGCGGCGCTTCGCCGGGGTGCTGGGCCTGGACCACACGGGAGTGGACGTGTCGGGCTCCTTCCCCAACGAGTCGATGGGCGTGGTCGAGGCCGAGCTGCTGCGGCGGGTCAACGCCCACCTCGGGGAGTTCCGGTCCGCCTTCGACCGCGGCGTGTGGATCCGCACGTTCCTGGCCGACGAGCGGCTGGTGACCCGCGGCGGGGAGCGGTTCTGGCCCTACCCCGACCAGGTGGCCGACTGCCGCGCCCGCGGCGAGCGAGCGGTGGCCCTGCTGGCCGAGCGCGGCGTGGACGTCGTGGGCGACCCGGCCTGGCTGCTGGTGCCCGCCGAGCTCGAGCCCCGGCGTACGCCGGACAGCGTCACCGACGCCGAGGTCGCCGAGGCCGGGGCCGAGGTGATCGCCGGGCTGCTCGGCGACGTCCGGGCGCTGCGCTCGGAGCTGCGCGAGGCGGGTGCCCAGGCGCCGGGCGCCAGTGGGGTCCGGGACGCGGTCAGTCGGCGGTGGCGGGCGCGACGGTCGCGGTCGCGCTGATGTAGAAGTGGTCGCTGATCCGCCGGTTGACGGTGGACTCGTCGATCACGTAGCCGCTGAAGGACACGTCGGGGCTGCCGACGACCCAGTCCACCGGCATCCGGGCCGGCGGCCGGCAGCCGCCTGCGGTGCTCCCGCCGACGGCGGCGACGAAGCCGGTGGGCGGCAGGAAGCGGCAGAAGAACGCCGCCCGGTCGTTCATGTCGCCGGTCACCAGCACCGGGAGCCCGGTCGCGCGCAGCGCACGCACCTCGGCGGCGCCACGGTCCCACCCGGCGACGCGCGTGGAGGTGTTGCGCGGGTCGCGGCCGGCGGAGGTGTGCATGTTGACGAGGTAGAACTCGCGCAGGGTCTCGCGGTCGCGCAGCCGCACGACGGTCTGCGGCCGCGGCCGGCTCATGAAGGTGACGTAGAAGGTGGACCCCTCGACCAGCTCGAAGCGGGCGGGGTCCCACATCACGGAGTTGTCCGGGTCGGCGGCGCCGGCACCGGGCCAGGCGACCATCCCCGTCGCGCGGGTCAGCCCGACGAGCTGGTCGGGCTTGACCTCCTGCAGGCCGACGAGGTCGGTGCCGTGGCTGCGGATGACGGCGGCGGCCTGCGGGGTGCGGGCACCGGCGGGCGGGAAGCTGCGGCGCTCACCGCCGGGGGCGGTGTGGTTGCTGCCGAGGACGTTGAAGGAGGCGACCTGGAAGGTGAACGGCTGGGCCGCGGCCTTCTCGGCCTTGCGAGCGGCGATCCGCTCGGCCTTCTCGCGGGCGGCCCTGGCCTTCGCGAGCCTCTCCAGCCGCTCGAGCTCGGCGATCCGGGCCTTGGTCAGGCGCAGCTCGACGCCCGGCACGACGGCCTGGGGCACCTCCTCGACCACGGGGGTGGAGGTGCGGCCGCTGATGCTCATGGAGGCGGCGCCCCCGTCGACCAGCGAAGGGACCTGGGTGGCGGCGGCCACGCCGACACCCACGACGGTCAGCGCCATCGCGGCTGCGAGGGCCCGCCGCACTACACTCCGGGGAGCCCGAGGGGTCGGGGCGCGGTGCTTGCTGGGGTCCGACATGACCCGGGTCACCTTACCCGAACCCCGTCACCCCGGAGGAGCCGATGCGCACCGACGTCCAGGGCCTGCGTGCGGTCGCCGTGCTGCTCGTCGTGGTCACCCACCTCGGGGTCGACCTGGTCCCGGGCGGCTACGTCGGGGTGGACGTCTTCTTCGTCATCTCCGGCTTCCTCATCACCGGGCTGCTGCTGCGCGCACGGGAGCGCCCGGACGCCCCGGGCCTGCGCGGCGCCCTGGTCGACTTCTACGCCCGGCGGGCCCGGCGGATCCTCCCCGCGGCCACCGTGGTCCTGGTGGCCACGTGCGCGGCCTCGGCGGTCCTGCTGCCGGTCACGCGGGTGACCGAGATCCTCACCGACGCCTGGTGGTCGGCGCTGTTCGCCGCCAACGTCCGCTTCGCGATGGTCGAGACCGACTACTTCGCCGAGGGCCAGCCGGTCTCGCCGCTCCAGCACTACTGGTCGCTGGCGGTGGAGGAGCAGTTCTACCTCGTCTGGCCGGTGCTCCTGCTGGTGGTCGCCGCGCTCGCGGTCCGGCGCCGCCGCGACCCGGTGGCCGGCATCCAGCACGTGCTGACGGTCCTGGTGCTCGCCTCGCTGGCCTGGTCGGTCTGGGCGACCTACGCCTCCCCGGACACCGCCTACTTCTCGACCTTCACCCGCGGCTGGCAGCTCGGGGCAGGTGCCCTGCTGGCCGTCGTCCTGCACCGTCGTACGACGTCGCCGACCGCCGGGCACGCGCGAGAGCCTCGCGGCCGGGCGTCGGTGCCGGGGCTGCTCGCCGGGGCCGGTGTCGTGCTGGTCGTGGTCGCCGCGCTGGTGCTTACCCCGGACTCCCCGGTGCCCGGCCTCGTCGCGGCCGTGCCGGTCCTCGGTGCGGTGGCGCTGCTGCTGGCCGGCGCCCTGCCCGGCGGCGACGGCACGATGGTCGCCCGTGCCCTGTCGCTGCGCCCGATGCAGGTCGTGGGGGACTGGTCCTACTCCATCTACCTGTGGCACTTCCCGGTGATCGTGGTGGCGCGCAGCTACCTCGGGGGGCTCTCGCCGCTGGCTGCGCTGGTGTGCGTGGTGGCGATCGGCGTGCTCAGTGGGCTGACCTACCACCTGGTCGAGCAGCCCTTCCGCCGCCGCGGCAGCCGCTGGGACCGCGCCCGCTGGGCGCTGCCGATGTACCCCGCCGCCGTCGGCACCCTGGCCATCGGGGTGCTGGCCTCCCAGCTCTGGCTGGACCAGCGGCTGGCGGCGACCGAGGACAACCCGGCCATCGAGGTCGCCGACTACGCCCGGGACGGTCTGTCCCGCGACCCGGTCCGGGCGCTGGTGCAGGCCTCGGTGCTGGCGGCCGAGGAGGGTCGGCCGATCCCCGGGGGACTGGTCCCGGGGCTGGTGGACATCCGCAGCGACACCGCGTCCCTGGGTGACTGCGACTACCGCACCGGCACCCGCGAGCTGTGCCCCGAGGGCGACGCCGACGCCGACCGGGTGATCGTGCTCGCCGGCGACTCCCACGCGCGGGCCTGGAGCCCCGCGGTGCGGCTGCTGGGGGAGCGGCTGGGCTACCGCGTGCTCACGCTGGCCTACACCGGGTGCCCCACCAACCTCGCCATCCGGCTGGACCCGGAGACCGGACGGGAGTGGGAGGAGTGCACCGACTTCGTCGACTTCACCCTCGACACGGTCGCCGACCTGCAGCCCGAGCTGGTCCTGGTCTCCAACGCACCGCTGGCCCCGGTGACCGACGTCGACACCGGCGAGGTGGTCGAGCGCTCGGAGGGGCCGGAGGTCTTCGGCGACGCCCTGGACCGCGGACTGGCCGCGGCCCTGGAGCGCCTGGACGCCGACGCCGACCGGGTCGTGCTGCTGGCCAACACCCCGAAGCTCCAGCGCGAGCAGGCGGTCTGCCTCTCCCGGGCCTCGGACCTGGGGGAGTGCCTGCTCAGTCCGGAGCGGGCGCCGCGGCGGTTGCAGCGCGGCTTCATCGAGGTCGCGGAGCGTGTCGGGGTGGAGGCGATCGACGCGGAGAAGTGGTTCTGCGAACGGTTGCGCTGCCCGTCGGTGGTCGGTCGGTTCATCACGATGCGCGACTCCGAGCACATGACGACGGCCTACTCCGAGCACCTCGCGGACACCCTCGCGGAGGCCTTGCGAATTACACGTCTGTAGTTGTCGCGGACCCCTGGACGTGTGGCTCGTGTTGCTGTTGTGATTCCTGTGACGAGTGCGCACGGGGCGCTCTCGCGCTGCCCCGAGGAGACACGACGATGCTGCTGCGCCGGGCCCTGGCCACCGGACTCGCCGCCACCCTGGCGACGGCCGGAGCAGCCGTTCTCGCCCTCGACGGCGGCCTCCCGACGACGTACGACGGTGGGCTGGAGCTGGCCGCGGCGACCGGCTGCGCGAGCGAGCCCGAGCCCTCGACGTTCACCCCGACCCCCAGCCCGAGCGCCACCGCGACCACGTCGCCCAGCCCCACCGCGACCCCGAGCCCGCGGACCAGCCCCACCGCCAGCCCGACCGCCAGCCCGACGACTCCCACGACCCCGCCGGCCGACCCCGAGCCGGTCACGTCGGTGGAGGTCGTCCAGGCCAACATCAAGTCCGGCACCGAGCTGTCGAAGTTCCGCGCCGACCTGCGCAAGGTCTTCAAGACCTGCCCCGACTTCGTGACCTACAACGAGGTCCCGATGCGCCAGCCGCAGTACCTCGCCCCGGCCGGCTACGCCATCTGGCGCACCCCGGGCCAGTACACCGGCGCCACCCCCGTCGTGTGGCGCACGGACCGCTGGACCGCCGAGGCCCGCGGGACCACGATGATCAGCAACCTGCAGGGCTACGGCCGCGGGCAGCGCGTCATGTGGGGCGTGCGTTACGCCAACTGGGTGACGCTGCGCTCCGTCGACGGGCAGCAGACCGTCTCGCTGGTCTCGGTGCACATCGCGCCGAAGTCCGAGCGCACCACCAAGCTGCTCGGCCCCTCGATCAACCGGCTCGGCGCCCTCGTCAGCCAGCTCAGCTCCAGCGGACCGGTCCTGGTCGGCGGCGACTTCAACCGCCACTACAAGTCCCGGGAGTACCCCCGCGCCCTGCTGCAGCAGCACGGGATGAACGCGGTCTACGACCTCTCCGGCCGCTACGCACCGACCGGGGACCACTTCGGCGCCACGATCGACTACGTCATGGTGCGCCCCGCCGCGGTCTTCAGCGTGCTCGCCCAGACCACCCGCGAGCTCAACTCCGACCACGACGCGCTCGTCGTCGAGCTTGCCCTGCCCGAGCAGACGGTCGGTGAGCCGGTGATCAGCTTCGCTGCGGGCACCACCGTCAACGACCCGCTGGCCACCTCGCAGCGTGCCCGCGGCGCGGTCGCCCGCTCGCTGCTCACCGCGCTGCGCAGCGTGCCGGAGGGCGGGACGCTGCGGGTGCAGACGTCCTCGCTGGACATGCGGCGCTTCGCCAACAAGCTGCTCGACACGGCCCGCCGCGGGGTCACGGTGCAGGTGCTCACCGGCACCGCGGCCAACACCCCGGCCGAGGAGTTCCTGGTGCGCCGCCTCGCCGAGATCCCCGGGTCGTGGCTGCGGCACCGCCCCGAGGCCGTCGACGCGAGCGTCCCGCGCACCACCGTGCTCGCCAGCCGCGCCGGCGCGACGCCGAGGACCGTGCTGGAGCTCGACCGTGCCCTGGCCCGCAGCATCGTCACCGAGCGCACCGTGCTGCGCACCGAGACCGCGAAGAAGGCCTACAAGTCGCGGGTGCGGGCCTTCGGTGCGATCGCCGACCCGCCCGTGGTCGAGGAGCCGACCGAGCCGACCGATCCCGCTGGGCCGACCGAGCCGACCGAGCCGACGGAGCCCGCGCAGCCCTAGGGTGTGCCCGTGACGCGGCCGCTCTACCTCCACATCGGTCTGCAGAAGACCGGGACGTCCTACCTGCAGGGGCTCTTCCTGGGCAACCAGGACGTCCTGCGCGAGCACGGGCTCGACGTCCACCCGCGGCAGCGTCGCGAGGCGTACTGGCTGATGCTCGACGTGCGCGACCGGCTCCGCCCGCACAACCCGCCGCAGGCCCGCGAGGTGCTGCGGGGCCTTCCCGAGGCCCTGCGCAGCGCGCCCGGACGGGCGGCGCTGGTCTCCGAGGAGTCGTTCTCGCCGGCCGAGGACCACCAGCTGCGCCGGCTGCTGGACGCCTGCTCCGACCGCGAGGTCCACCTGGTGGTGACCGCCCGTGACCTGGCGCGCCAGATCCCCTCGGTGTGGCAGCAGGGCCTGCAGTCGGGTCGCTCGATCACCTTCCCGGCCTACCTCGCGCGGCTGCACGAGACCCAGGGCACCCCGGCGCCCATCTGGTGGCAGAAGGACCTCCCGGCGGTGCTGGAGAAGTGGGGGCGCCACGTCCCCGCCGAGCGCATCCACGTGGTCACGGTCCCGCCCGCCGGCGCGGAGAAGGACCTGCTGCTGCGCCGGTTCTGCTCCGTCCTGGGTGTCGACCCGGCCCACCTGGACCGGTCGAGCGTGGGCCGGGACAACCGCGGCCTGCGGCTGGAGCAGGCCGAGGTGCTGCGCCGGGTCAACGCGGGCATCCCCGACGAGCTGAAGCGTCGCGACGTCTACGGCGACGTGGGCAAGCGCGGTTTCTCGGTCGCGGTCCTCGGCGGCACCGAGGGCCGCCGGATCCTGCTGCCGCGCAGCGAGGCCGCCTGGTGCCAGGAGCTCTCAGAGGCCTACGTCGAGCACCTGCGCAGCGGTGGGTACGACGTCGTCGGCGACGTCGAGGACCTGCTGCCGCGCGAGGAGTCCTTCGCCCCCGACGAGCAGGAGGTCACCGAGGAGCAGGTGGCCCAGGCGTCGGTCGCCGCCCTCACGACGATGGTCTCGCGCCAGCTGGAGTCGCACAGGGAGGTCAAGGACCGCCAGCTCGCCGCGCTCGAGCCCGGGTGGCGGGCCCGGGTCGGCCGCGGCGTACGCCGGGTGCTCGGTCGGTCCTAGGCCTCAGCAGCCGAACGGCAGCTCGATCTCGTCCGGGGCGCCGGGGGTGAGGTCGTAGGACGCGCGCACGGCCCGGTGGTCGGAGACCTGGCTCGGGAAGGTCGTCACGGCGTTGACGCCGAGGTCGCCGCGGTGCAGGAGGTAGTCGATCCGGCTGCGCGGGCTGGTCGAGGGATGGGTGAGGCCCGCGCCCTCGCCGCCGACCGCCCAGGTGTCGGTCGCGACGGTGCGCAGCGTGTTCATCGCCGTCGAGGCGGGCCGCGAGTTCATGTCGCCGCCGACCACGGCGGGGTACGGGTCCTGGGCGATCACCTGTGCCGCGGCGCGCGCCTGCTGGATGCGCGCGCCCTCGGAGGTGTGCTCGAAGTGCGTGGTGTAGACGCTCACCCTCCGGCCGGGGGCGATCTCGAGGACCGCGCGCAGCAGCCCGCGCTGCTGGGTGCCGCCGGGGCGGGGGAGCAGGGTGTTGGCCGACTCCACGATCGGGTACGCCGACAGCACGGCCGTGCCGTACCTGCTGTCGCCTGGGCGTAGCACGTTGGTCGCGAAGGCGTACTCCATGCCGAGCTGGCCCGCGAGGTAGGCGGCTTGGTCGACGCGGCCGCTGTTGATGCGGTTCTTGTCGACCTCCTGCAGCAGCAGGACGTCGACCTGCAGCGCGGCCATCTCCTGCGCCAGCGTCGGGAGCATCAGGCGGCTGCGGTCGCGGTTCCAGCCCGAGCGCATGTTGAAGGAGGCGACCTCGAGGGAGGAGTCGGTGCTGATCACGCAGCGCTCCGCGCGCTGGAGCACCCCGCCCGGGATGCGTTGGGGGCGCGGGACGGCCTGGCCGCCGCGGTCCTCCTGGCGCCGCTGCTTACGCTGCTCCGCGGCGCTGAGCGTCCCGCCGGTCACGACCTCCTGCGCCGGCCGGGCGGCCGGGGTCGAGGAGCTGCTCGTGCCTGTGGCCACCGGCTCGGTCGGTCCCGGACGCAGCGAGACCCAGAAGGCGCCGGCGGCGAGGGTGAGGATGACGACCAGACCCACGGCCTCGAGCCAGGGTCCCTTCGGTTCGTCCATCAACCCACCTGTGCGTGCACCTGTCATGATCGGCCACGCCCAGTGTAGGAGCCGTCACACCAGCCGGGGGCCGAACGGGTCTCCCGGCTCGTGCGTGGGTCGGTTACTGTCGGGTAACACCAGACCCAACACCCAGCTCCCGGCCCGGTGGGGCCGCGTCGACGTGGAAGGACCAGCATGAGCCGGCTGTGCGAGACCGAGGGACTCACCGAGGACCAGATCGAGATCCTCAAGGCCGTGCGGGCCTTCACCGACAAGGAGATCATCCCTGTCGCGAACGAGCTGGAGCACGCCGACGAGTACCCCACCGACATCATCGAGGGCCTCAAGGAGCTCGGTGTCTTCGGCCTGATGATCCCCGAGGAGTACGGCGGGCTGGGTGAGTCGCTGCTGACCTACGCCCTGTGCGTGGAGGAGATCGCGCGCGGCTGGATGAGCGTCTCCGGCGTCATCAACACCCACTTCATCGTGGCCTACATGCTCATGCAGCACGGCACCGAGGAGCAGAAGCAGAAGTACCTCCCGCGGATGGCCACCGGCGAGGTCCGGGGTGCGTTCTCCATGTCCGAGCCGGGCCTGGGCTCCGACGTCTCGGCCATCTCCACCAAGGCCACCAAGAACGACGACGGCACCTACTCCATCACCGGCCAGAAGATGTGGCTGACCAACGGCGCCACCTCGACCCTGGTCGCCTGCCTGGTCAAGACCGACGAGGGTGCGGACTCGGTCTACAAGAACATGACGACCTTCCTGGTGGAGAAGGAGGCCGGCTTCGGCGAGACCGCTCCCGGGCTCACCGTCCCCGGCAAGATCGAGAAGATGGGCTACAAGGGCGTCGAGACCACCGAGCTGGTCTTCGAGGGCCACAAGATCTCGGCCGACCAGATCCTCGGTGGCGAGCCCGGGAAGGGCTTCTTCCACATGATGGACGGCGTCGAGGTCGGCCGGGTCAACGTCGCCGCGCGCGCCTGCGGCCTGGCCTGGCGCGGCTTCGAGCTCGCCATCGCCTACGCCCAGCAGCGCCACACCTTCGGCAAGCAGATCGCCGACCACCAGGCCGTGCTCTTCCGCCTCGCGGAGATGGCGACCAAGGTCGAGGTCGCCCACGCGATGATGGTGAAGTCCGCGCGGATGAAGGACACCGGCAAGCGCATGGACGTCGAGGCCGGCATGGCCAAGATGGTCGCCTCGGAGTACGCCAACGAGGTCGTCGAGGACGCCTTCCGCATCCACGGCGGCTACGGCTACTCCAAGGAGTACGAGATCGAGCGGATCATGCGCGAGGTCAAGTTCATGCTCATCGGCGAGGGCACCTCCGACATCCAGAAGATGATCATCGGTCGCTCGCTCCTCAAGGAGTACAAGGCCTGACCGGCTGAGCAGCACGCGTCGTACGAGGCGCCGAGGACCACGCGAATTCGCTGGACCTCGGCGCCTCGTCGCGTCATGGTGGGGGCATGGCTGAGCAGAGCGCGACCCCGTCCACCGACGACATCAAGGCCAAGATGAAGGAAGCGCTCGAGCGCAAGCAGAGCAACGACCGCGGCGTCCCCAAGGCCGGCCCGACCAAGGAGAAGGCCCACGGCTCCGAGGTCGTGGGCGGCGGCCCGCGCACCCACCGGCGCAAGGCCGGCGGCGGCGGCAGCTGACCGGGGCCGGACCCGTGGTCGCGGCTCGCTGCACGTAGCCGGACGGGCCGCACCGTGGGCACTGGAGGTCCTGTCCGGCACCAGGTGCCGGGGAGGACCTCCACCTCGCAGGTTCGCGTGCCCACCCACGGGCCGCCCGCGCCCTAGGCGACGACGTCCAGGTCCGAGATGGTGTAGCCGACCTCCTCGTCCATCGCCAGCTCGTTGCGGTCGATGTAGACCTCGGTCGGGTGCTCGCTGCCCTCGGGCCACTCGACGGTGACCTCGTGCGCGCCGGCGGCCTCGGCCTCCTCGGCCTCGGCGAGCACGTCCTCGATCGAGAGCCGCAGCAGGTCGGGGGCCTGCTCGCCTCGGGTGGCGCCGCCGCGGCCGCCGCCGCGCTCGAACACCGCGTCCACCACGCTGTCGCCCTCGACGCTCACGCGCACCGGCACTGCGGCGTACGGGCAGTAGCAGGAGATCCGCAGCGTGTAGGAGTAGGTCGTGGGCGCGAACCCGCCGTCGTCGGGCTCGTCCAGCGGAGCCGGTTCCGACGAGGGGGAGCCAGCAGGCGTCGGCTCGTCGCGAGCCACGTCGTCGCCGCCTGCACAGCCCGCCAGTGCGAGCGCGAGTGCCCCTGAGGTGACGGCGGCCAGGGCGCGGGAGGTGACGCGGAGCATGCTCATGGTGCTGAGACGCTAGCCCGTCGGGAGGGGTTCCGCGTGGCAGGATGACCAGCGCTTGTTACCCATGGGTCACCACCTCCGGTGGGGACGACGAGACGCAGAGGAGCCTGACGTGCAGTTCGGTCGCAGCTACGAGGAGTTCGAGGTCGGCGCGACCTACAAGCACTGGCCCGGCAAGACGGTCACCGAGTTCGACGACCACATGTTCTGCCTGCTCACCATGAACCACCACCCGCTGCACCTCGACACGAACTACGCCGAGGAGACCACCCAGTTCGGCAAGAACGTCGTGGTCGGCAACTACGTGTACTCCATCCTGCTCGGCATGTCGGTCCCCGACATCTCCGGCAAGGCGATCGCCAACCTGGAGATCGAGTCGCTGCGCCACGTCGCGCCGACCTTCCACGGTGACACGCTGTACGGCGAGACGACCGTGCTCGACAAGTGGGAGAGCAAGAGCAAGGACGACCGCGGCGTCGTCCACGTGGAGACCATCGGCTACAACCAGGACGGCAAGGTCGTGTGCATCTTCCGTCGCAAGGTGATGGTGCCCAAGAACAGCTACCTCGAGGCGCGCGGCGGCGAGCAGCCGGGTCGCCCCACCCCGCAGCCGGACAAGAACTGGAGCGGCCCACAGCCGAGCTAGCGAGGAATGGGTCGTCGTGCTAGCGCCGCCTGAGCGGGGCTAGAGTGCGTGCGATGTCACCGGCCTGTCCCCGCTGCTCGGCCCCCGTCGCCCCCGGCGACGGAGGCAGGTCGTGGTCGTGCCCCGACCACGGGCCCACTGACGCGCTCTGGCGGCCCCCGTCGGCGTCGTACGCCGCGTTCACCGAGCACCTCGGCCGCACGCGTGGCTTCCCGACCTACCTGCCGTGGCCGCTGAGCCCCGGCTGGTCGGTGACCGACTTCGCGGCCGTCGGCTCCGAGGCGGGGACCCGCGCGACGATGACCTGCTGCTCGGGCACCAGTGAGCTCGACGGCCCGGTCGACGTGGTGGTGGTGACCGAGGAGACCGGCACCGGGCTGGGCGCCCGGCTCGCGGGCTCCGTGCACGACGACCCCGGCCCGGGGCTCCCCGACGGGCCCCCGCTGGTGCGGGTGCGGCTGGACCAGAAGCAGGTGCCGCTGTGGTCGGTCTCGACCAGCGGGAGCTCGGGGGAGTGGGACCGCTCGGTCGTCGCCGGCGAGGCGCTCGGCCGGTGGCTGTGGATCGTGGTGCGGCCCGCCTCGGCGGTGCTGCTGCTGCGCGACGACTGGATCCTGCGCGACGTGTCCGGCCTGGGTCCGCCGCTGGTCGAGCTGCCGTTCGCCGCGCCCGCGCCCCCGTGGTGAAGCGCCGGGAGAGCGCACGGTGAGGGTCGACCTGCACACCCACACCCGCGCCAGCGACGGCACCCAGTCCCCGGTGGAGCTGGTCGAGGCTGCGGCTGCCGCGGGGATCGACGTCCTGGGGCTGACCGACCACGACACCGCCGACGGCTGGGCCGCGGCCGAGCGCGCCGCCGACGCGGCCGGCATCGCCCTGGTGCGGGGGATGGAGATCAGCACCCGGCTCGACGGGCGCGGCGTGCACCTGCTCGCCTACCTCCCCGACCCGACGTACCCGCCCCTCGTCGCGCTGCTGGACAAGGTGCTCGAGGGCCGCAACGACCGGGTGCCCGCGGTGCTGGAGCGGCTGCGCGCCGTGGGCATCGACCTGACCGAGGAGGACGTCGCCCGGGTCTCCGGCGACGCCGCGGCCAGCGGTCGCCCCCACATCGCCGACGCCCTCGTCGCCCGCGGCGTGGTCCGCGACCGTGACGAGGCGTTCGCCCGGCTGCTCAACCCCGGGATGCCGGGGTACGTCGACCGCTACGCGGCACCGCTGCGCGAGACGATCGAGGTGGTCACCGCCGCCGGGGGCGTCACCGTGATCGCCCACGCCTGGGGCCGGCGCACCCTGCGCGTCCCTGACGCCGAGGCGATCGCCGAGCTCGCCGACCTCGGCCTGGCCGGGCTCGAGGTCGACCACCAGGACCACGACGCGCGGGCCCGCACCGAGCTGCGCAGCATCGCCCGCGACCTCGACCTGGTGGTCACCGGGTCCAGCGACCACCACGGCACCGGCAAGGTCGGCCACGACCTGGCCTGCAACACCACCGACCCCGAGGAGCTGGAGCGGCTCCTCGCCCTGGCCGCCGACGCCCGGCGCGCCGCGGGGCGGGACGCCCCGGAGCCGCTCGGGCTCTGAGTCAGGTCTGGGCCGGCTACTTGCGACCGAGCGACTGGAAGCGCTGCAGCACTGGCGTCGGCACCAGGCGCGCCGCCCCGGCGATCGCCTTGTAGCGCACGCTCGGGATCGACAGCGCGCGGCCGCGGGCGTGGTCGGCCAGGGCCTGGCGGACCAGGTCGTCGGCGTCCAGCCACAGCCAGTCCGGGGCGGAGTCCTGGGAGACGTCCATCCGGGCGTGGAACTCGGTCCGCACGAACCCCGGGCACAGCGTGGTGACGGTGACGCCCTGCGGGCCGTACTCGGCCGCCGCCCACTCGCCGAGCCGGTTCACGTAGGCCTTGGCGGCCGAGTAGGAGCCGCGGGGCAGGAACGAGGCCACGCTCGAGACGTTGATGACCCCGCCGGACCCGCGCGCCACCATCGGTCGCAGCGCGGCGTGGGTCATCCGCATCACGGCGGTCACGAGGACGTCGAGCATCTCGGTCTCCGCGTCGACGTCGTTGTCGAGGAAGCGTCCCTTGAGGCCGAAGCCGGCGTTGTTGACCAGCAGGTCGACCGGTCGCTGGAGGTCGCCGAGCCGCTCCTCGACGGTGCGCAGCTGTGCACGGTCGGCGAGGTCGGCCCGGAGCACCTCCACCTCCACCCCGTGGGCGGTGCGCAGCTCTCCGGCCAGCGCCTCGAGACGGGCGGCGTCGCGGGCGACGAGGACCAGGTCGTCGCCGCGTGCGGCGAGCTGCTGGGCGAAGGCGAGACCGATGCCGGCGGTCGGTCCGGTGACCAGGGAGCGAGACATGCGAGGAGTAGAACAGGTCGAGGGGGTGCCGGGGAGGGTGCGTCCGGCATGATGACCCCTGATGACCACGACACTCGCGATCGCCAACCAGAAGGGCGGCGTCGCCAAGACCACCTCGGTCGCCTCGATCGGCGCGGCCCTGGCCGAGCTGGGGCACCGCGTGCTCCTCGTCGACCTCGACCCGCAGGCGTGCCTGACCTTCTCCCTCGGCATCGACCCCGAGGACCTCGAGCTCTCGGTGCACCACGTGCTGACCAAGGGCACCGACCCGACCGAGGTCATCCTCACGACCGAGGACGGCGTCGACCTGCTGCCGGCGACCATCGAGCTCGCCCGCGCGGAGGCCGACCTGCTCACCCGCACCGGCCGCGAGCACGTGGTCAAGATGGTGGTCGAGGACCTCGAGGACGACTACGACTGGGTGCTGCTGGACTGCCCGCCCTCCCTCGGCGTGCTCACCGTGGCCGCGCTGACCGCCGCGCGCGGCGTGCTCGTGCCGCTGCAGTGCGAGACGCTGTCGCACCGCGGTGTCGGCCAGCTGCTCGACACCGTCCACGACGTGCGGAAGTTCACCAACCGCAAGCTCGAGGTCTGGGGCGTGCTGCCCACGCTGTACGACGGGCGCACCAACCACTCGCGCACGGTGCTCGAGACGATCGCGGAGACCTACGAGCTCGAGGTCGTCGAGCCGCCGATCCCCAAGACGATCAAGTTCGCCGAGGCGCCGGCGGCCGGTCGCTCCATCCTGGCGACCAGCCGCTCCAGCAAGGGCGCCCAGGCCTACCGCGAGGTCGCGGCCAACCTGGTCACTCGCTCGACGCGCTAGCCGTCCCGGAGCCGCCGCCGCTCGCACCGGCACCGCCGCTGCCCCCGCGCGAGCGGCGACGACGACGGTTGCGGCTGCTGCCGGACCCGGCGGGCTTCTCCGACCCCTCGCCCGAGCCGGCCTGGGCCGCCGCGGGTGCTCCACCCTCGGCGACGACCTCGCCGCCGCGCGAGCGGGTGCGCGTGCGGTTGCGGTTGCGCTCGGTCCGCTCGCGGGGCTCGCGGTCCTTCTTGGGCTCCGGGGGGCGGGGGGCCACGATCCGGCCCTTGGTGCCCGGCGGGATGCCCTGGTCGTGGAAGAGGTGCTCGGAGGTGGAGTAGGTCTCCAGCGGCTCGTCGAAGGGTAGGTCCAGCGCCTTGTTGATGAGCTTCCAGCGGTGGAGGTCCTGCCAGTCCACCAGGGTGATCGCGATGCCCGTGGCGCCCGCGCGGCCGGTGCGGCCGATGCGGTGGACGTAGGTCTTGTCGTCCTCGGGGCAGGTGTAGTTGATGACGTGGGAAACGCCGCGGACGTCGATGCCGCGGGCGGCGACGTCGGTGGCGACGAGGACCCGGATCTTGTCCTCGCGGAACTTCGTCAGCGCCTTCTCGCGCGCCACCTGGGCCATGTCGCCGTGCAGGGGGGAGGCGGCGAAGCCGCGCTCGGCCAGGTCGTCGGCGACGCGCTGGGCCTGGCGCTTGGTGCGGGTGAAGACGATGAACTTGTCGGCGTCCTCGACCTGCAGCAGCCGGCCGATGATCTCGGGCTTGTCCAGGTCGTGACACTGGTAGATGAACTGCGCGGTGGCGGGGACGGTGGCGTTCTCGTAGGAGGACTCCGCCCGGATGTTCATCGGGTGGCGCATGTAGGTGCGGGCCAGGGCCACGATCGCGGAGGGCATCGTGGCGGAGAACAGCATCGTCTGCCGGGTCTCCGGGGTCATCCGCATCAGCTTCTCGACGTCGGGCAGGAAGCCGAGGTCGAGCATCTCGTCGGCCTCGTCGAGGACGACGGCGTGGACGTGCGAGAGGTCCAGGGACTTGCGGTTGGCCAGGTCGATGAGCCGACCGGGCGTGCCGACGACGATGTCGACGCCGGCCTCCAGGGCCTCCAGCTGGGGCTCGTAGCCCACGCCGCCGTAGACCGTCAGGACCCGCAGGCCGCGGTCGGCGCTGGCCAGGGTCAGGTCGCTGGAGACCTGGAGGGCCAGCTCGCGGGTCGGGGCCACGACGAGCGCCTGCGGCTTGCCCTGCGGGATCTCGGGGTAGTCGGGGTCCTTGGGGGAGACGCTGCGCTGGAGCACGGGGATGCCGAAGGCCAGCGTCTTGCCGGTGCCCGTGCGGGCCTGGCCGATCAGGTCGGTGCCCATGAGGGCCACCGACAGCGTCATCTCCTGGATGGCGAAGGGGGTGGTGATGCCGGCGCGCTCGAGGGCGTCGCAGATCTCGGGGTGGACCCCGAGCTCGCGGAAGGTGGTGGTCACGTGTGCTGCTTTCATCGCTGCGCGGGTGTCCCGGTGGACCCGCAGCAGCGGATCAGGGCGACGAGGGTCGCGGTGGGGTTCTGTGCGTCGCTCCGGGGGAGCGGATAGGTCGTGCGGGTCAAGGCGGTGCGGCCGACCCGGGCGGTCAACCGCGCACATACGTGGGACGACTGTATCGGTAGGGTGCGCGCATGACTGAATCCCGCGTCGAGACCGGGTCCGAGCCGTCGACACCCCTGGCGCTGGAGGACCCGGCCTACCGGGAGGCGGTCGTGGACCTGCTGGGGGTCGTGGCGTACGGCGAGATCAGCGCCTTCGAGCGGCTCGCCGAGGACGCGAAGCTGGCCCCCACCCTGGAGGACCGGGTCGCCATCGCGACGATGGCGGCCGGGGAGTTCTCCAAGGTCGCGGCGCTGCACCGGCGGCTCGAGGCCCTGGGGGCGGACCCCTTCGCGGCGATGGCGCCCTTCAGCGACGCCATCGAGCGCTTCCACGAGCACACCGCGCCGGCCGACTGGTACGAGGGCCTGATCAAGGCCTACGTCGGCGACGGGCTGGCCGACGACTTCTTCCGCGAGATCGCCGCCTACCTCGACGACGAGACCCGCGACCTGGTGGTGCGGACCCTCGAGGACTCCGGGCACGCGGCGTTCGTGGTCGACCGGGTCCGTGCGGGCATCGCCGCCGACCACCGCCTCGGTGGTCGCCTGGCGCTGTGGGGCCGCCGGCTCATGGGGGAGGCCCTCATCCAGGCCCAGCGGGTCGCCGCCGAGCGGGACGCGCTGTCGGCGCTGCTCGCGGGCGGCACGGACCGGCCCGGGCTGGACCTCGCCGCGATCGGGCGGATGTTCGCCCGGCTCACCGAGCGGCACACCGAGCGGATGGCCGAGCTCGGGCTCGACGCCTGACCCGGCCGACGGAGTGGCCCGCCCGCCCCGCGTCGTACGTCGGAGCGGGGCTCAGGCCCCGCGCCGCGACCGCGCCCCGGAGCGGTCGCGGGGGGTGCGGTGGTGCGGCCGCCCGGCCACCGCGGCCAGGGCACCCACGACCAGGACGGCCGTGACGATCTGCCACACGTGGCGCCACCAGTCGGTGCCGACCGGGTGCGTGGTGAAGAAGAGGGCGTGCAGCACGGTGCCGACGAGCACGCCGGCGATCCCGCCGAGCACCGTCAGCCACAGCGGGACCTCCTCGTGGTCCCCGGGCCCGACCCACTTGCCGAGCAGGCCGACGACGGCCCCGCCGACCAGCGCCCAGAGGAGGGCGGAGACGGTGACGGAGACGGTCATGGGTCGGTCCGGGGCGAGGGTCGAGCGAGGTCAGCTGCGGAAGCCGACCGTGCCCACCTGGGTGGAGCCGCACTCGACGTAGGCGATCTTCGAGCCCGGCACCACGACGGTGCGGCCCTTGGTGTCGCCCAGGGTCAGCAGGCCGTCGGAGGAGACGGCCTCGGCGACCTTCGCCGCGATGCTCTCGGCGGTCTCGTCGGACTCGAGGGTGATCTCGCGGGCTGCCATCTGGATACCGATCTTCACGTCCACGGCACCAACCCTAGTGCGCCCCGCCTAGTCCGTGCGGGGGTAGCCGCCGATGCCGCGCCAGGCCAGGCCGGCCACGAGCGCGGCGGCCTCGTCGCGGGCCAGGCCGCCGGCCTCGGTGAGCCAGAAGCGGGCACTGACCTGGGCCATGCCGACCAGGGAGACCGCCAGCAGCCGGGAGGCCTCGTCGGAGAAGCCGGTGTCCTGCTGGATGACGCCGGCGATGAGCGCCGCGCACTCGGTGGTGACCCGGTCGACCTGCTCGCGCACGGCCGGCTCGTTGGTGAGGTCGGACTCGAAGACCAGGCGGAAGGCGCCGGTGTCGTGGGCGACGTACTCGTAGAAGACGTCCATCGTCGCGCCCACGCGCAGCTTGTTGTCCTCGGTGGACTCCAGGGCGGCGCGGCAGTTGTCGATGATCTGGTCGCAGGAGCGGTCCAGCAGCGCGAGGTAGAGCTCCAGCTTGCCGGGGAAGTGCTGGTAGAGCACCGGCTTGGAGACGCCGGCGCGCTCGGCGATGTCGTCCATGGCGGCGGCGTGGTAGCCCTGGGCGACGAAGACCTCGAGGGCAGACTCGAGCAGCTGCGCCCGGCGCTCGCGCCGCGGCATGCGCGCCCCGCGGGTGCGGCTGCCGCCGACGTCCTGCTGTCCTGCCGTCACTGCGCTCTCCTCGCTACCTGCCGGTCACATCCGGCGGGGCAGGAGCCTAACGCCATGTCCAGGCTGCGGGTGGAGGCGGTCGCCGGGCGAGGACTGGGGGAACAATAGGGCGGTCCGCGGGCGTTCACCCGCAGACCCTGGACCCCAGCCCCCGAAGGCGAGGAGAACCCGTGAGCATCGAGCCGCTCGTGGAGCCGGCAGCAGAGCTGACCGTCGACGAGGTACGCCGTTACAGCCGTCACCTGATCATCCCGGACGTGGGCATGACCGGGCAGAAGCGGCTGAAGAACGCCAAGGTGCTGGTGATCGGTGCCGGTGGCCTCGGCAGCCCGGCCCTGCTCTACCTGGCCGCGGCCGGTGTCGGCACGATCGGTATCGCCGAGTTCGACGAGGTCGACGAGTCGAACCTGCAGCGCCAGATCATCCACACCCAGTCCGACATCGGGAAGTCCAAGGCGATCTCGGCCAAGGAGTCGATCGTCGCGGCGAACCCCTACGTCGAGGTGGTGCTCCACGAGGAGCGCCTCGACAACGACAACGTCATGGACGTCTTCGCCGGCTACGACCTCATCGTCGACGGCACCGACAACTTCGCGACCCGCTACATGGTCAACGACGCGGCGTACTTCCTCGGGATCCCCTACGTGTGGGGCTCGATCTACCGCTTCGACGGCCAGGCCTCGGTCTTCGCCCCCAAGCAGGTCGAGGGCGCGCCCTGCTACCGCTGCCTCTACCCCGAGCCGCCGCCGCCGGGCATGGTGCCCTCCTGCGCCGAGGGCGGCGTGCTGGGCGTGCTGTGCGCATCCATCGGCTCGATCCAGGTCAACGAGGCGATCAAGCTCATCACCGGCGCCGGTGACCCCGCCATCGGCTCGCTGGTCATCTACGACGCGCTCGAGCTGAGCTGGCGCAAGCTGAAGGTCCGCAAGGACCCGAACTGCCGGCTGTGCGGCGAGAACGCCGACGTCACGGGCCTCATCGACTACGACGCCTTCTGCGGCGCGATCTCCGAGGAGGCCGCGGACGCCGCGGCCGGGTCGACCATCGCGGTCACCCAGCTCGAGCACATGCTCAAGGAGCGGGAGGAGGGCACCCGCGACTTCGTCCTGGTCGACGTGCGCGAGCCCAACGAGTACGAGATCAACAAGATCCCGGGCTCGGTCCTGATCCCCAAGGGCGAGTTCCTCAACGGCAACGCCCTCGAGCAGCTGCCGTCGGTCGACTCCGGCACCCAGGTCGTCCTGCACTGCAAGTCCGGCGTGCGCTCGGCCGAGGCGCTGGCGGTCCTCAAGGGTGCGGGGTACGACGACGCCGTGCACGTCGGCGGCGGCGTGGTCGCCTGGGTGAACCAGATCGACCCCAGCCAGCCGTCGTACTGACCCCGGTGGGCCGCAGGACCCGGCCCGAGCAGCGGGCGTGCACTGAGAGCCCTCTCAGTGCACGCCCGTTGCTACTCGTGGGTAAAAACACGTTCCAGCGGGTGTAGTCCACGCCACACGGGGTAGGTCGGCCATGTCCGTGCCGGCCATCTCGGGTCCGGCCCAGTGCTCCCTGGAGGAAGACACCCATGCGTACGCCCCGCCCCCTCGCCCGCCTCGCCGGGCTCGCCGCCCTCGCCAGCGCGACCGCGCTCGTCGCCGCGACCACGACCGTCGCGCCCGCCTCGGCCGCCCCGACCTGGGCGCCGGCCGACGAGGCCGTCCTCACCCCCGGTGTGCAGGCCTACACCGAGGGCGGCCAGTGCACGACCAACTTCGTGTTCACCGACGCCGCCGACAACGTCTACCTCGGCTACGCCGCCCACTGCGCCGGGCTCGGTGCGGCCACCGACACCGACGGCTGCCTGGCCGGCTCGCAGCCGCTCGGCACCGCGGTCGACTTCGTCCGTGGCGGCTCGCTGATCGGCGCCGGTGACCGCGTGGGTGGCGGCACCCTGGCCTACAGCTCCTGGCTGACCATGCAGGAGCGGGGCGAGACCGACGCCAACACCTGCGCCTTCAACGACTTCGCCTTGGTGCTCGTCGACGAGGCCGACGACGACAGCGTCAACCCGAGCGTCCCGTTCTTCGGTGGCCCCACGGGCATCGACATCGACGGCGTGGGCGCGGGTGAGCAGGTCTACTCCTACGGCAACTCCTCGCTGCGCTTCGGCATCGAGCAGCTCTCGCCGAAGTTCGGCATCAGCCTCGGCACGACCGGCGACGGCTGGAGCCACCCGGTCTACACCCTGACCCCGGGCGTCCCCGGCGACTCCGGCTCGGCCTTCCTCAACGCCGACGGCCAGGCCCTGGGCACGCTGTCGACGCTCGCCATCGCCCCGCTCCCGGCCTCGAACGGCGTCGGCGACCTGGCCAGCGAGCTGGCCTACGCCCAGCAGTTCTCCGGCATCGAGGGCCTCGAGCTGGCCCTGGGCACCGAGCCCTTCTCCCCGGGGCTGTGAGCCTGCCGCTCCGGCTTCTCACCACCTGAGACAGGGCCCCGACCGCGTAGCCGGTCGGGGCCCTGCCTCGTTCTCCGGTCATGACGATGCTGCGCCCGCGTGCCCTCCCGGTCCTGCTGCTGGTCCTCGCCGTCGCCCTCGCGATGGTCGCGACGCTCGCCACCTCCGCCGAGGCGGCCCGCAAGAAGAAGCGCACGGTCAGCTGGGCGCCGGCCGCGACCGCGACGATCACCCCGGGCGTGCAGATGTACACCGAGGGCAGCCAGTGCACCGCGAACTTCGTCTTCACCGACCGCGACGGCGGGGTGTACGTCGGCTACTCCGCGCACTGCGCCGGGCTCGGCGAGGCCACCGACACCAGCGGCTGCGGCCAGGAGTCGGTGCCGCTGGGCACCCGCGTCACCTTCGAGCGCGGCGGCAGCCAGCTCTCCGCCGGCACCGTGGTCGGCACGGGGACGCTGGTCTACAGCAGCTGGGTGACCATGAACCGGCTCGGCACCACCGACCCGAACACCTGCGACTACAACGACTTCGCGCTGGTGAAGGTCTCCGCCGCCGACGTCGGCAAGGTCAACCCGAGCATCCCCGTCTTCGGCGGCCCCACCGGCATCGACACCGACGGCACCGCCGCCGGCGACCAGCTCTTCAGCTACGGAAACTCCTCGCTGCGCGGGGGCGTCGAGCTGCTCTCCCCGAAGTACGGCGTCTCGCTCGGCACCAGCGGCGACGGTTGGACCCACCAGCTCTACACCCTCACCCCGGGAGTCCCCGGCGACTCCGGCTCGGCCTTCGTCGATGCCGACGGCAAGGCGATCGGCACGCTGTCGACCCTGGGCCTGGCCCCGCTGCCGCTGTCGAACAACACCGGCGACCTCTCCCGCGAGCTGGCCTTCGCCCAGCAGCACTCCGGCATCCCGGGGCTGAGGCTGGCGCTGGGCACCGAGCCCTTCGCCCCGGCCCTGCCGGGGCTGGGGAGCCTGGCCGGTCTGCTCTGACCTCCTGAGCCCGGTCCCCTCCCGGCCCGGGTCCCTCCTCGGCACTGCCTGTGGGTGCCATCGCCTAGGCTCGGTGACCTGCGACGCAGGCGGCGAGGAGGGCATCGTGCGACGGCAGGTCTCGGGCGACCACAGCGACCGCCTCCAGCGGGACGGCTACCTCGGCCACGTCCTGCGCGACCTGCTCACTGGTCGTGACCCGGAGCCGCTGCTGGCCGAGCTCGGCTGGCAGCACCAGGGCCCCAGTGTCGTGCTCGTCGCCAGCCTCGACGCCCCGGGGGAGCAGCGCTGGGTCGAGCAGGGGCGCTTCGCCCGCTCCTGGCAGGCCGCCTGCCGCGACCACAGGTCCGCGCTGCCCTGCGCCGACCTCGGCACGGAGGTCGTCGCGGTGCTGCCCGTCACTGCCACCCCCGGTGCCCGCCGGGCGGGGGAGGACCTCGTGCACCGGGTCGTGGCCACCGTCGCCGGGGACCTGCAGGGCGCCTCCGGCTTCACCTGCGGGGTCAGCCGCGCCGCGCCCGACGGGACGGGCCTGGCCACGGCGTACGACCAGGCGAGGCGGGCCGCCGAGATCGGTCGCGAGCGGCACGGTGGTGGCGCCACGACGTTCTTCGACGACCTCGGCCTGGACCGGCTGCTCGCCGCGGTGCCCGACCCGCGGGTGCTGCGCGAGGTCGCGCGCGACGTGCTGGGGCCGCTGGCCGCCGACGACCCGGAGGCCGAGGGCCTGCGCGAGACCCTGCAGGTCCTGCTCGACTGCAACTTCAACGTGGCCGAGGCGGCGCGCGCCCAGTTCTTCCACTACAACACGATGCGCTACCGCCTGGCCAAGATCGAGCGGCTGGTCGGACCCGTGAGCAGCGACGCCCGGGTGCGGCTCGACCTCGCAGTAGCCCTCCGGGTGTGGCGCTGACCTGCGACGATGCCGGGGTGACCCCGGACGTCCAGAGCAGCCTCTTCGCGGGCGCCGGTGCGTTGCGCGCGCAGTACGACGCCACCGACTGGTCCGCGACCCCGCTGGGCCCGGTGTCCGGCTGGACGCCGGCGCTGCGGGCCGCCCTCAGCGTCGTCAACGGGACGCGGTTCCCGGCCACCCTGCTGTGGGGGCCGGAGTGGGTCCTGCTCTACAACGAGCCCTACGCCGAGATGGTCGGCGACAAGCACCCGGTGGCGCTGGGACGGGCGTGCGCCGAGGTGTTCCCCGAGGCGATGCCCGACATCGGTCCGCTCCTGGAGCAGGTGAGCCGCCGCGGCGAGTCCACGTGGAGCCAGGACGTCCTGCTGCCCCTGAGCCGTGCCGGCTTCATGGAGGACTGCTGGTTCACCTGGTCCTACTCGCCGGTCCGGGGCGCCGACGACAAGATCGAGGGGGTCCTCGACATCGCCGTCGAGACCACGCAGCTCGTGCTCGCCCGACGGCGCAGCGAGCTCGTCGCCCGGCTCGTCTCCGCCCTGCAGGACGCCGAGGACGACCACGCCGTCGTCGAGCGGGCGGAGGTCATCCTCGCCTCCTCCCCGGACCTGCTCGAGGTCCGGGTGCTGAACGGCCCGGCGCCCGGCCCCGGGCTCACCCTGGACCCCGGCACCGGCCGGCAGCACGGCACGCCCTGCGTCGTGGAGCTGCTCCAGCGCCACCCGCGCGCACGGGCCCGCCACCTCGCGGCGCGGCTGAGCCCCCGGCTGCCCCTGGACAGCGGCTACTCCGAGTTCGTCCTGGCCGTCGCCGCGGCCATCGGCTCCGCCTTCGACAGCGCCGCCGCAGCGGCCTCGGAGCGCGCCATCTCGGAGGCGCTGCAGCGCAGCCTGCTGACCAGACCCATCACAGGACCCTCCCTCGAGGTGGCCGTGCGCTACGAGCCCGCCTCGGACCTCGCGCAGGTGGGCGGCGACTGGTACGACTGCTACCCGCTGCCCGACGGAGCCGTGGCGATGATGGTCGGTGACGTCGCCGGCCACGACCAGACCGCTGCTGCGGCGATGGGCCAGCTGCGCAACCTCGCGCGCGGCGTCACCTACTCCGCCGACGTGTGGCGACCCTCGCAGGTGCTGCAGGACCTCGACCTGGCCATGCACGGGCTGGGCATGGAGGAGGTGGCGACCGCCGTGGTCGCCGTGCTCGAGGACCGGGGCCCCGAGGGCCAGCTGCTCCACTGGGCCAGTGCCGGTCACCCGCCGCCCCTGCTGCGCACGGCCGACGGCGCCGTGCACCTGCTCGACACCGAGCCGGGCCTGCTGCTGGGGCTCGACCCCTCGGCGCACCGGCTCGACCACCGGCTGCTGCTGGGTCCCGGCGACCTGCTGCTGCTCTACACCGACGGACTCGTCGAGCGGCGCGACGCCGGCATCGACGAGGGGCTGGACTGGCTGGTGCACACCGTCCGCGCGCACGCCGGCGCCGGTCCCGAGGAGCTCTGTTCGGTGCTGCTGGAGCAGGCGCACACCCACGACGACGACCAGGTGCTGCTCGCGGTGCGCGCCTGTCCGTGAGCGCCCGGCAGGCCTGCCGGACGCCGGCGGTCGGCTAGTCTCTCGCCCGCACGACGGCGCCGGCCCGACCCGCCCGACGCCCGCCCCGACGCCCCGACCGCTGGAGGACACCATCTCTCCCCGTCCCGACGGCGACCCCCTGGACGCACCGCACGGCACGCTGCCCATCGGGGTGGTCGTGGCCGGTGTGCAGAAGGCCGGCACCAGCACGCTCTACCGCGTGCTCGTCGCGCACCAGTCGATCGCCCGCGCACCGCAGAAGGAGTGGCACTTCTTCGACGACGAGTCGCGGGACTGGGACGACCCGGACTTCACCGGCTACGAGGTCGCCCGCCGGGGCCCCCGCGCCCGCGCGACGATGTCGGTCGACGCCAGCCCGTCCTACCTCTTCTGGCCCGGCGCCCTGGAGCGGATCCGTGCCTGGAACCCGGACGTGCCCGTGGTGCTGTGCTTCCGCGACCCGGTGGACCGGGCGTTCTCCCACTGGGTCATGAACCACACGCGCCGCCTGTCGCCCGAGGAGCGACTCTCCTTCGCCGACACGGTGCGCATCGGCTACGACCCCGCCTGGATCGGTCGGCGCCCGGAGGGCTGGAGCGACAAGGACCTGCGGACCCGCTCGGTGGTCGGCCGCGGCCTGTACGGCGCGCAGCTGGCCCACGCGCGCACGGTCTTCCCCCAGGAGCAGCTGCTCCTGGTCGACTTCCACGAGTTCGTCCGAGACCAGCACGCCACCGCGGAGCGGCTGGTCTCGCGGCTCGGGCTGGAGCCCTACCAGAAGCCGGTCGAGCCGCAGGCCCGCTCGGCCTCGCAGACCGGCTTCGAGGCCGCCGCCCCGACGGCCGAGGACATCGAGGTGCTGCTGGCGGCGTACGCCGAGGACCTGCCGCTCTTCTCGCGGCTCTCCGGCATCGACACCTCCTCCTGGACGACGGCGCGCCTGCTGCGCGGCGAGCTCACCCCTGCCGAGGTCGCCGAGCGGCTCGGCCGCAAGGCCGGTCTGCTCGGCTGAGGCACCAGTGCGCGCCGGTTCGGCGGACCCGGCGGTAACCACGATGCTGGTCGGGTGAGTCTCTACCGGGCCCTGCACGCGGTCGTCCCGCCCGTGGCGAAGGCGGTCTGGCGCCCCCGGGTCACCGGCCTGGAGCACGTGCCGGCCAGCGGCGGGGTGGTGCTGGCCAGCAACCACCTCTCCTTCGTGGACTCGGTGGTGATCCCCGTCGTGGTGCCGCGCAAGGTGGTGTTCCTGGCCAAGTCCGACTACTTCACCGGCACGGGTGTGCGGGGTGCGCTGTCGCGGGCGTGGTTCGAGGGGCTCGGGATGCTGCCGGTGGACCGAGACGACCCGCGGGCCGCACTGGGCTCGCTCGACACCGCGCTGGAGGTGCTCGGTCGGGGGGAGGCCTTCGGGCTCTACCCCGAGGGCACCCGCTCCCGCGACGGCCGCCTCTACCGCGGGCGCACCGGCGTCGCCCACCTCGCGCTGACCGCCGGGGTCCCCGTGGTGCCGGTGGGCCTGGTGGGCACTGAACAGCTGCAGCCGGTGGGAGCCCGGGTGCCGCGGCTGGTGCGCGTGGACGTCCGCTTCGGGGCGCCGATCCCGGTGACCGGCCGGTTCGAGGGCGTGCCGCTGGGCCGCGCCCGCCGGGAGCTCACCGACGAGGTGATGGACGCGATCGCCGCGCTGACCGGCCAGGAGCGGGCGCCGGGCTACAACGAGCGCGCCCCCGACGCCTGATCCGCTCGCTCAGGAGCGGGTCCGGGTCGGGAGTGTCGGAGCCGGATGGTCTGATGGCCCGGTGCCCCCAGTCGACCGCGTGACCGCCACCGGGCCGGCGTACGTCCTGGAGCGCGGGCCGGCGGCGACCGAGCGACCGCGCCTCGACGCCGACCAGCAGCGCGTGGTCGACCACGCGGGCGGTCCGCTGCTGGTGCTGGCCGGTCCGGGGACCGGCAAGACGACCACGCTCGTGGAGGCGATCGCCCGGCGCATCGAGGACGGTGCGCGGCCCGAGCAGGTGCTGGCGCTGACCTTCTCGCGCAAGGCCGCCGAGCAGCTGCGCGACCGGGTGACGGCACGCCTCGGGCGCACGATGAGCACCCCGCTGGCCTCGACCTTCCACTCCTTCGCCTACGGCCTGATCCGCGAGCTCGCGCCGGCCGAGCTCTACGAGTCGCCGCTGCGGCTGCTCTCGGCGCCCGAGAGCGACGTCGTGCTGCGCGAGCTGCTCGCGCAGACCCCGGAGTCGGTGCGCTGGCCGCAATCGCTCGAGCACGCGCTCGGCACCCGCGGCTTCGCCAAGGAGGTGCACGCCGTGCTCTCGCGCGCCCGCGAGAAGGGGCTGGAGGGGCCCGACCTCGCGCGCCTCGGCCGCGAGCACGGTGCCCCCGAGCTGGTCGCGGCCGGGCTCTTCCTCGACGCCTACCTCACCAACCTCGACGCGCAGGGCGCCACCGACCACCCCGACCTGATCCGCCGCGCGACCCTGGAGGCCGAGGTCCACCGCGACCAGCTGCGGGCGCGGCTGCGGCACGTCTTCGTCGACGAGTACCAGGACACCGACCCCGGCCAGGTCGCCCTGCTGCGGGCGCTGGCCGGCGACGGCCGCGACCTCGTGGCCGTCGGTGACCCGCACCAGTCGATCTACGCCTTCCGCGGGGCCGAGGTGCGCGGGATCCTCGAGTTCCCCACGGCCTTCCCGACCGCCGAGGGCCGGCCGGCCCCGGTGGTGGCGCTGCGCACCACCCGCCGCTTCGGGCCGCGGCTGCTGGTCGCCGCCCAGCGGGTAGCGGGTCGGCTCGGCCTGCCGGGCACGATCGACGAGGCCGCCCGCCAGGCGTTCCTCATGCCGCGCTCGGAGGCGACGGTCGAGGGCCGGGTCACGGTGCGCACCTTCGACACCGAGCGCGCCGAGGCCGAGCACCTCGCCGACCTGCTGCGCCGCGCGCACCTCGAGGACGGCATCGACTGGGACGAGATGGCGGTGCTGGTCCGCTCCGGCCGCAGTACCATCCCGCCGCTGCGGCGCGCGCTGGCCGCGGCCGGCGTCCCGGTCGAGGTCGCCAGCGACGAGCTCCCGCTGGTCCGCGACCCTGCCGTGCTCCCGCTGCTCGACGCGCTCCGCGCGGTGGTCCACCTGCACGAGGAGGACCCCGCCCACCCCGACCACGTCGGGCCGGCCCGGGCCGAGGCGCTGCTGACCGGTCCGCTGGGCGGCCTGGACGCCGGCGACGTACGCCGCCTGGCGCGACGCCTGCGCACCCGCGAGAAGGAGCGCGCCCACCGCGAGGAGCGCACCCCCCGACCCTCCCGCGAGCTGCTGCGCGCGTGCGTCCTCGACCCCGCCGTCCTCGCCGGGCTGCCCCACGGCCCCGAGGCCCCCGAGGTCGACCGGGTGCGCGCGGTCGCCGACCTGCTCGCGAGCACCCGGGCCGCGCTGGAGGACGGCGAGTCCGCGGAGCACCTGCTCTGGCGGTTGTGGTCCGGCACCCCGTGGCCGGAGCGGCTGCGCCGGGCCGTCGAGAGCGGTGGTGGCGCCGCACGCCGGGCCCACCGCGACCTCGACGCGGTCTGCGCCCTCTTCGAGGTGGCCGCCCGGGCCGAGGAGCAGCGCGACCACCTCGGGGTGCGCACCTTCCTCGAGACGCTCGTGGCGCAGGAGATCCCGGCCGACACCCTGGCCGAGCGCGGCTCGCGCGGGTCCGCCGTGCGGCTGCTCACCGCCCACCGCTCCAAGGGCCTGGAGTGGCGCCTGGTCGTCGTCGCCCACGTCCAGCAGGACGCCTGGCCGGACCTGCGCCGACGCTCGACGCTGCTGCAGGCCGACCGGATCGGTGCGGGTGAGCTGGTGCCGCCGGTCAGCCGACGCGAGCTGCTGCTGGAGGAGCGCCGGCTCTTCTACGTCGCCTGCACCCGCGCCCGTGAGCGGCTGGTCGTGACCGCGGTGGCCTCGCCCGACGACGAGGGCGAGCAGCCCTCCCGCTTCCTCGAGGAGCTCGGGGTGAGCGTCGAGGCGGTCGTCGGCCGCCCCCGCCGACCGCTGTCGATGGACGGACTCGTGGCCGAGCTGCGCCGCACCCTGGCCGATCCCGACACCAGCGAGCCGCTGCGCGAGGCGGCGGCCCGGCGGTTGCGCCGGCTGGCGGGGGAGCACGTGGGCAGCGGCGACCGCGTCCGGCCGCTCGTCCCCCAGGCCGACCCCGGCACCTGGTGGGGCACCCGCGCGGCCTCGCTGTCCCCGCAGCCGGTGCGCGACCCCGAGCAACCCGTCCCGGTCTCGGCGTCGGTCCTCGAGGCGCTCGGCCTGTGTCCGACCCGCTGGTTCCTGGCCGACGAGGCGGGCGGGGTAGTGCGCTCCCACCAGTCGGCCAACCTCGGCCAGATGGTGCACGCGCTGGCCGAGCGCGTCTCGACCGGTGAGCTCGCCGCTGCGCCGGACGAGGAGGGCCTGGCGCTGCTGATGGAGCAGGTCGACGCGGTGTGGGGCCGGCTCGAGTTCCGCACGCCGTGGTCCCGGGCCCGCGAGCACGAGCGCATCCGGGTCGCGCTGACGCGCTTCCTGCGCTGGCACCACGCCAACCCCCGCGCCCTGGTCGGCACGGAGTCCCGCTTCACCACCGAGGTCGACCTGCCCGACGGCGAGCGGGTCCGGCTGATCGGGTACGCCGACCGGGTCGAGCTCGACCACGACGGCCGGGTCGTGGTGGTCGACCTCAAGACCGGGCGCTCGGCGCCCACGGGCCCGGCCGTGCAGCAGCACCTCCAGCTCGGCCTCTACCAGTACGCCGTGGACCGCGGGGCCGTCGACGAGGTGCTCGCCGCCCACACCGGCGGCCCCGGCGTGGCGGGCGGCGCCGAGCTGGTGCAGCTCGGCCTCGAGGACGGCTCCGAGACCGCGACCGTGCAGCTGCAGGACGTCCAGCCCGACGGCGGGACCGCCCGTGAGGAGCTGCTGCGCCGGCTCCAGCACGCTGCGGTGATGCTGCGCCAGGAGAGCTTCCCGGCCGTGGCCGGCGCGCACTGCCGCGACTGCCCCTTCGTGCCGCTGTGCCCGATCAAGTCCGCCGGACCGGTGGTGGGGGCGCCGTGAGCCTGCTCGCCGACGGGCCGCTGCAGATCCGCACGCCCGAGGACCTCCAGCGCGCGATGGGCACCCCCTACGCGCCGAGCCCCCAGCAGTGGCGGGCGATCTCGGCGCCGCTGGCCCCGGCGGTCGTCGTGGCCGGCGCCGGCTCGGGCAAGACCACCCTGATGGCCGCCCGCGTGGTGCACCTGGTGCTCACCGGCCAGGTGCGCCCCGACGAGGTCCTCGGCCTGACCTTCACCACCAAGGCCGCGAGCGAGCTGCGCCAGCGGGTGCGCGAGGCGCTGCGCGCCGCAGGCGTCCTCGACGCCGACACCGAGGTCCCGCCGGGCGGGGAGGCGCCCGACGACACCCTCGAGCCGACCGTGCTGACCTACCACGCCTACGCCGCCCAGCTGCTCTCCGAGCACGGGCTGCTCATCGGTCACGAGCCCGACACTCGCGTCATCACCGACGCCGCCCGCTACCAGCTCGGTGCCCGGGTGGTCGACGGCTGGACCGGCGACGTCCGCGCGCTGTCGGACCACCCGCCCACGGTCATCCAGAACCTCCTGGCCCTCGACAGCGCGATGAGCGAGCACCTGGTCGGTCCCGACGACGTGCGGCGCACCGACGAGGACGCCCGCCGCGGGTTCCTCCGCGCGATCGAGGAGGAGGCGGCCGGCAAGGGCCGCAAGACCTGGCGCGAGGCAGCCGAGAAGGCGATCCACGCCCTCGACCGCCGCGCGGAGCTGCTCGGCCTGGTCGGCGGCTACCGCCGGCTCAAGGCCGACCTCGGCCTCATGGACTTCTCCGACCAGATCGAGCTGGCCGCACGGCTGGCGCGAGAGCAGCCGGCTGTGGGCGCCGCGGAACGGGCCCGCTTCAAGGTCGTCCTGCTCGACGAGTACCAGGACACCTCCGTCGCGCAGGCGGTCATGCTGGGCCACCTCTTCTCCGGGCCCGACCCCGAGCACGGCCGTGGGCACGCGGTCACCGCCGTCGGCGACCCCAACCAGGCGATCTACGGCTGGCGGGGCGCCTCGGTCTCCAACATCCTCGGGTTCGGGGAGACCTTCCCGGCCGCCGACGGCGGGCCGGTCCCGACGTACCCGCTCACGGTCAACCGCCGCTCGGACCGCCGCATCCTCGAGGTCGCCAACCGGCTCGCCGGTCCGCTGCTCGAGGCCTACCAGCAGGTCGAGCCGCTGGAGCCCAAGCCCGGCGCGGCAGACGGCACGGTCGAGGTCGCGGTGCACGAGACGCACGCCGACGAGCTGGCCTGGTTGGCGCAGGAGGTCGTGGCCGTCCACGAGCGCGGCGGCCGGTGGTCCGACGTCGGGGTGCTGTGCCGCGACAACCAGCACGCCGCGGAGGTCTTCGACGCCCTCACCGCCGCCGGGGTCCCGGTCGAGATCGTCGGCCTGTCGGGGCTGCTGCGGCTCCCCGAGGTCGCCGAGGTCGTGGCCTGCCTGACCCTGCTGCACGACGTCACGGCCAACGACGCCCTGCTCACGCTGCTCTCGGGGCCGCGATGGGCGGTCGGCCCGCGCGACCTGCGGTTGCTGGCCGAGCGCGCCCGCGAGCTGGCGGGCTTCTCGGCCCGCACCCGCCACGCCTCGGCGCTGGAGGAGCTGGTGGCCATCGCCGACGGGGTCGACCCCGCCGAGGTACCCTCGCTCGACGACGCGCTGGCCGACCCCGGCGACCGGCCCTACTCCGAGGAGGCCCGCGAGCGGTTCGCCTTGCTGGCCGCCGAGCTGCGGCTGCTGCGCTCGGTGGTGGGCGAGCCCCTGCTCGACGTGGTGCGCCGGATCCTCGACGTCACCGGTGCCGACGTCGAGCTCGCCTCCGCGGTCAGCCCCGCTGCCGAGGCGCGCCGCGACAACCTCGACCTCTTCGTGCGCGCGGTCGCGGACTTCCAGGCCGTCGACGGCGCCGTGACCCTGCCTGCCCTGCTCGCCTACCTCACCGCCGAGGACGACCAGGGCAACGGTCTGGACCTGGCCACGCCCACGCTCGCCGACTCCGTCAAGCTCCTCACCGTCCACCGCTCCAAGGGCCTGGAGTGGGACACCGTCTTCCTGGTCGGCACCTGCGAGGGCCGCTTCCCCAGCAACCGCTCGCGCACCCTGTGGACCTCCTCGCCGGCCGTGCTCCCCGCGCCCCTGCGCGGCGACGCCGCCGACCAGCCGCAGCTGCTCGGCCACGACAAGGCCGCGCTCGACGCCTACCGTCAGGCGACCCGCGACCACGACGCCGAGGAGGAGCTGCGCCTGGGGTACGTCGCGGTCACCCGCGCCGCCCACCGGCTCTGCGTCACGTCGTACTGCTGGTCCGAGCGCGCCACACCCTTCGGCCCCTCGGCCTACCAGCGGGTGCTCAAGGAGCAGCTCGAGGAGTGGGGGACCCCGCCGGGCACCTGGCGCGAGAAGCCGGTGAAGGGCGACCCCAACCCCTACGCCGCCGTCGACTCCTCCCGCCCCTGGCCGGTCACCACGGCCGGCCGGGAGGCGCTGCTGCGCCGCGAGGCCGCCCGCCGGGTCCGCGCCGCCGAGCCCGCTGCGCCTGACGAGGGCCTGGACATGATCGAGGCGGCGCGGGTAGCCGAGTGGGACGTCGAGCTCGACCGGCTGCTGGCCGAGGCGCGGCGCGACCGGGCGGCCCTCACCCGGGTGCGGCTGCCGGCGAGCCTCTCGGCGACCGCGATGTCGCGGCTGCGCGACGACCCCGACGGCTTCGCCCGCGACCTGGCGCGCCCCATGCCTCGTCCGCCGTCGTCCGCCGCGCGCTTCGGCACCCGGTTCCACGCCTGGGTGGAGGCGCGCTTCGGACAGCAGGACCTCTTCGACCCCGACGAGCTCCCGGGTCGCGGCGACGCCGGCATCGACGACGAGTCGGACCTCCAGGAGCTGGTGACGGCCTTCGAGACCGGCCCCTTCGGAGCACGGGTGCCGCACCGGGTCGAGGCGCCGTTCTCGCTGGTGCTGGCCGGGCAGGTGGTGCGGGGGCGGATCGACGCGGTCTACCGCGAACCGGACGGCGGCTACCTCCTGGTCGACTGGAAGACCAACCGCCGCGCCGACGCCGACCCGCTGCAGCTCGCGCTCTACCGCCTGGCCTGGGCCGAGCTGCACGACCTCGATCCCGAGCAGGTGCGCGCGGCGTTCTACTACGTGCGCACCGGGACCGTCGAGGAGCCTGCCGACCTGCCCGGTCGTGCGGCCCTCGAGGCGCTCCTCGGGGAGTCCTGAGGCGAGTCCTGGCCGCGGTCTAGTCTCGGGCCATGAGCGCTGTGGTGGTCGTCGGGGCAGGACCGGGGGTCAGCGGCTCGCTGGCCCGGCTGTACGCCGCGGAGGGCTGGTCGGTGGGCCTGGTCGGCAACGACGAGGCCGTGCTGGCCGACCTCGCCGCCACGCTCACCGGAGTCCGGGTCGAGCGCCGGGTCGCCGACGTGTCCGACCCGGTCGCGGGTCGGCAGGCCGTGGCCGACGTCGCCGAGCGGCTGGGCCGGGTCGACGTGCTGCACGTCAACCCCAGCGCCTACCGCGAGGCCGACCCGCTGCACCTGACCGTCGAGGACCTGCTGGCCGACGTGCGGCTGGGGGTCGGCGCGCTGCTGACGGCCGTCCAGGCCGCCCACCCGTGGATGGGCCCGGGAGCCCGGGTCAGTGCCACGGGGTCGATGGCCGCCGACGAGCCGAACCACGTCGCCGCCTCGCTCGGCGTGCAGAAGGCCGGCCTGCGCAACCTCGTGCTCTCCCTCGACCGCACCCTGCAAGCCGAGGGCATGCGCGCGGTCTCGGTCACCGTGCGCGGAGCCCTGGCGAAGGAGGGGACGTTCAGCCCCGACAGCGTCGCGGCCGCGATCCTGGCCGCCACCCGCCAGGACGAGGCGGCCTGGCAGGCGGAGGTCAGCCACCCGTGAGCAGTGCTGCACCGTCGTACGCCCACCTGAGGATGGCCGCCGACGCGCACGACCGCGCGGCCCTGCGCCGCGCCGACGACGCCTGGCTCGAGGAGCGGTGGGCCGACCCCACGACCCGGGTGCTGGTCGTCTCCGGGACCCGGATCCGTCCCGTCGACGGCCGGGTCGACTGGATCTCCCCGGCCGAGGCCCCTGACGGACCCGGCGACCTGCGCGTGCTGCTGGGCGAGTGGCAGGACCGGGCGTGGTTCGCGGTCGTCACCGACGCAGCGGTGTCGAAGCAGGGTCAGGGATGGCTGCCGCTGCGCGGCCTGCTGCCGGCGCTCGCCGACGACGCGCTGGCCTACGCCCCGTTGGTCTTCCACGCCCTCGGCCTGGCCGAGTGGCTCTTCGTGACCCGCTACTGCCCGCGCTGCGCCGGGACGCTGGAGCCGCGCCGCTCCGGCCACGAGCTGGTCTGCACGCAGTGCGGCAAGCCGCAGTTCCCGCGCACCGACCCCGCCGTGATCATGGTCGTGGCCGCCGGCGAGCCAGGCAGCGACGACGAGCGGTGCCTGTTGGGCCGCCAGGCGGTCTGGCCCGAGGGCCGCTTCTCCACGCTGGCCGGGTTCTGCGAGCCGGGGGAGACCCTCGAGGACGCCGTGCGGCGCGAGGTGCTCGAGGAGACCGGGGTCCACGTCGGGGACGTGCAGTACTTCGGCAACCAGCCGTGGCCGCTCCCCGCCAGCCTCATGCTCGGCTTCGTCGGGCGGGCGACCAGCACCGAGATCGAGGTCGACCACGACGAGCTCGAGGACGCCCGCTGGTTCACCCGCGCCGAGATGCGCGAGCAGGCGGAGGCGGGCACGCTGGTGCTGCCCGGCGGGGTCTCGATCAGCCGCTCGCTGGTCGAGCACTGGTACGGCGGACCCCTGCCGGGTCAGTGGTGACCACGGCCGCGCGGCCGGTGTGATCAGGCCAGCGCGGCCAGCTTCTCCTTGACCTGCGCGAGCGAGGGGTTGGTCTGTGCGGTGCCGTCGGAGTACACCAGCGTCGGCACCGTCTGGTTGCCGCCGTTGACCTGCTCGACGATCAGCGCCGCGTCGGGGTCCTGCTCGATGTCGACGACGGAGTAGGCGATGCCCTCGCGGTCCATCTGGCTCTTCAGGCGGTGGCAGTAGCCGCACCACGGGGTGCTGTACATCGTCACGCTGGCTGTGGACGCGCTCATCGGGGCTGTCCCCTCCTCGATCTAGGCTGGTGGCCGCTTCCCACCTGCAACCTCACACGACCCGGAGTTGTTCCCGCCGATGTCCCCCGCCCCCACCCGTGCCGAGGCGCTGCTGGACGCGCTGGACCCCGAGCAGCGGGCGGTGGCCGAGGCGCTGCGCGGCCCGGTGCGGGTGCTGGCCGGTGCCGGCACCGGGAAGACCCGGGCGATCACCCACCGCATCGCCCACGGCGTCGCGACCGGCACCTACGCACCGACCGAGGTCCTGGCGGTGACCTTCACGACCCGGGCCGCCGGGGAGATGCGCTCCCGGCTGCGCACGCTCGGCGCCGGCGGGGTCCAGGCGCGCACCTTCCACTCCGCCGCGCTGCGCCAGCTACGGTACTTCTGGCCGCACGTGCACGGGGTCGACCTACCGGTGCTGACCGAGTCCAAGATCGGGATGCTCGCCGGCGCCTGCCGGCGCCAGCGGCTGCGTGCCGACCAGGCCCAGCTGCGCGACCTCGCCTCCGAGGTCGAGTGGGCCAAGGTCTCCAACGTCGGCCCGGACGACTACGCACGCATCGCCACGGCCCGGCGGCGCGAGGTGAGCGGGCTGGACGCCGAGACGGTGGGCCGGGTCTTCGGCGCCTACGAGGACGTCAAGCGCGCCGAGGGCCGGATGGACATGGAGGACGTCCTGCTGCTCACCGCCGGTCTGCTGGCCGAGGACGAGCGGGTCGCGGCACAGGTCCGCCGGCAGTACAAGTGGTTCGTCGTCGACGAGTTCCAGGACGTCTCGCCGCTGCAGTCCGCGCTCCTGGACCTCTGGCTCGGCGGCCGCGACGAGATCTGCGTGGTGGGCGACCCCGCCCAGACGATCTACTCCTTCGCCGGCGCCAACGCCGACTACCTCCGCGACTTCCCGCGCAAGTTCCCCGGCACCACGTCGGTGGAGCTGGTGCGCAACTACCGCTCGACCCCGGAGATCGTCCGCACCGCGACGACGCTGCTGGCCGGCACCCCGAGCCAGGGCGTCGCCCTGCGCTCGGAGCAGCCGGCGGGCGCGGCGGTGGAGTTCGCCCCGCAGCCCGACGAGGTGGCCGAGGCCGAGGCCACGGCAGCGCGGGTCCTGGCGCTGCGCGACGAGGGCGTCGCGCTGTCGGAGATCGCGGTGCTCTTCCGGATCAACGCGCAGTCCGAGGCCTTCGAGGAGGCGCTCTCGGCCCGCTCCCTGCCCTACGTCATCCGGGGCGCCGGCCGCTTCTTCGAGCGGCCCGAGGTGCGCGAGGCGGTGACCCGCATCCGTGGTGCGGCCCGCAGCGCGCCGGGGGAGGACCTGGTCGAGACCGTGCGCTCGACCCTGGCGGGCATGGGCTGGACGCCGGAGCCGCCGCGCGCCCGCGGCCAGACCCGGGACCGGTGGGAGTCCTGGCAGGCGCTGGTCGACCAGGCCGAGGAGTACGCCGCCGGCGAGGGCACCGCGCAGGAGGACCCGCTCAACGCCTTCGTCGACGAGCTGGACCGCCGCGCCGCCGAGCAGCACGCGCCGGTCGCCGAGGGCGTCACGCTGGCGACCTTCCACGCCGCCAAGGGCCTGGAGTGGGACGTCGTGTTCTGCGTCGGCCTGCAGGACGGCACCTTGCCGATCACCTACGCCGACACCCCCGCCGCGATCGAGGAGGAGCGTCGGCTGCTCTACGTCGGCATCACCCGCGCGCGTCGCACGCTGCGGCTGTCGTGGTCCGCGGCGCGCAACCCCGGCGGCCGCGGCAACCGCAAGCCCTCGCGCTTCCTCGACCCGGTGCTCCCGGAGTCGGCTCGCCCGGCGGAGCCGAGCGCGCGCCGCCGCGGGGCGATGACCTGCCGCGAGTGCGGGCGTCCGCTGACCACGCCGGCGGAGAAGAAGCGGGCGCGCTGCGAGGACTGTCCCGCCTCCTACGACGAGGAGCTCTTCGAACGGTTGCGCGAGTGGCGCAAGGGGCGCGCCGACGAGGAGAAGGTGCCGGCCTTCGTGGTCTTCAACGACGCCACGCTGCAACTGATCGCCGAGGTGCGGCCCACCACCGAGCGCGAGCTGCTCAAGATCAGTGGCATCGGCCGCTCGAAGCTGGAGAAGTACGGCGAGGACGTGCTCGGGCTGCTCGCCTGAGCGCAGCGGTCGCCGGCACCGGAGCCGCTCGGGCTGCCCCCTCGTGGCCCGTGGCCGCAGGTTGCCAGGAGAAAATCAAGAAATAGTCAATAAATGGTTTGCTCCTTACATCGTGCAGGCACTACCTTCCTGATCACGCCCTGAACACCCGCGCACCACGGTCCTGACAAGACCCGCGCCAGACGCACCTGAGGAGGTGGACCCCATGGAGAACATCACGCGCCAGACGACGGCTCAGACCCCGTCGCGCTTCGGCATGCCCGCATGCGGCCACCGCTGGACCCAGGTCCAGGGCTCCCTCCTCGAGGGTGCTGCCGTGCCGGCCGTCGTGCGTGATCGCGGCGCCAAGACCGGCGTCTTCGCCATCTACATCCCGGGTGACAACGCCTGGAGGCCACCGACCTGTTGAGACCAACAGTCACCGGCACCTCCAGGCCGCGGAACCCGACACCGGGATCCGCGGCCTTCGTGTTTCCCGGACCAGTCGAGCTGCGACCAGTCCCACGAGAGGAGGTGATCGAACCGATGACTGTCAGTGTCCTCGAGCTGCACGACGAGCTCGCCAAGGTCGACGACGAGACCATGCCCTGCCGGGTCAACAACCCCGAGCTGTGGTTCGCCGAGACCCCGGCCGACGTCGAGCGCGCCAAGGCGCTCTGCGTGGAGTGCCCCGTCCGCAGCCTCTGCCTCACCGGCGCCCTGGAGCGCCGCGAGCCGTGGGGGGTCTGGGGAGGAGAGCTCTTCCTGCAGGGAGTCGTCATCCCGCGCAAGCGGCCCCGCGGCCGCCCGCGGAAGAACCCCGTGGCCGCCTGAGCCGCCGTAGCACCCGCACCACCCTCCGAGCACCACCCACCGCACCACCCGAGAGAGAGACCACGAGATGTTCCCGCAGACCGAGACCCTGGCTCGCGCGCAGATCAGCGCCCGCCTGGGAGAGGCGCAGCGCCGGCGCCAGGGCCACGAGCTCGCTCGAGCCCACCGCTTCAGCCGACGCGCCGAGCACGCCGCCGTGCAGGCTCGACTCGCCCTCGCCCGAGCGCTCTGAGCGCAGCACCGCACCACGAAGAAGAGACCACCTGACATGCACAACGACACGATCCGGAGCACCACCATGGAACTCATGAACGAGAACCTGGCCCGCGCGCAAATGTCCGCGCGCCTGGGAGAGGCGCACGAGCTGCGACGGGGCCACCAGCTGGCCCGTGCCAAGCGCCTGGGCCGCAAGGCCGAGGTCGCCGCTCAGCAGGCGAGGCTCGCCCTCGCCCGCGCCCTCTGACGAGGACGGGCTGCAGGCACGACACCATCGGCACCTGATCGCGGGTGCCACCCGGGAGCCGGGGCAACGACGGAGAGTCCGTCGGGGCCCCGGCTTCCCGGCATTTCGGGACACCGACGCACCGCGGGCGGAGCCTCGGCGTCGTAGGCTCCAGCATGCTCACCTGCGACTTTTGCGGTCGGCGCGAGGACGACGAGGCCGCGGTCCTGCGCTGGAGCACCGCGGTCGAGGACGGACGACGACACCGCTACTGCGAGACCTGCTCGCGCGAGCACCTGCGCTCGATGGAGGGCAAGCTGGCCCCCGAGCACTGGTGAGCGGCCAGCTCGGCCCAGCCGCAGCCGCACCGCGGGTGCCGCAGCCACTCCTGCCGCTGCGGTGAGGGGTCGGGGCCCAGTCGCACCGTCGCCGACCAGGTGCTCGGCCGCTCCCCGTCGACCCAGCGCAGCACGTCGCGGACCGCCCAGGCCAGTGCCAGCTGCCAGAGCACGGGGTCCAGCGGGACGGGTGCGGTCACGTCCGTCTGCTGCTCGAGCACCAGCGGCCGGCGTGGGTCGAGGTCGGCCAGGTGCGCATCGAGGCAGCGCAGGCAGGCGGTGCGGCCCGGCGCGACGAACGGTCCGAGCACGACGTGGTCGAGCTCGCCGTGCACGAGCAGGTGCGGGCGGTCCTGCTGCGTCAGGGTGTCGACCTCGGAGCGGTGCGGCTGTCGCTCCCGCAGCACCAGCACCACGTCGGGTGGCCCGGTGCGGGTCGGGACGCCGGCGGTGGCCAGCAGCCGCTCCACGGTGACCCGGTCCGGTGAGGGGCCGTCCACGGCCACGACCGCTTGGCGGCGTACGGCCCAGCGCGCCGCGGCGCCGGCCGGGTCCGCGCACCACGTGGCCGCGAGGGCGGCGCGTTCGACCGGCCCGGCGGCGTACGACGCCAGGCTGGTGCGCAGGGCGGGACCGTCGACGAGCAGTCCGGCGGTGTGCAGCCGGCCCAAGGCCAGGGCGGTGCCGGGGGAGTCGCGCAGGTCCGCCGCGAGAGGAGCTCCCTCCTGCAGGGCGCCGAGCACCCGGCGTACCTCGGGGGTGTCGGGCAGGACGGCGGCTCGTGCGTCGAGGCCGACCTGGAGGTGCTGGGCGTCGCGTCGGGCCACGGCGGTGCCGGGCAGCAGCCGCGGCTGCCCGGGGAGCGGGCCGGCCGGTGCGTGGGCTGGGGTCATGACCGTGGTCTACCCGGTCCGTGACGTCGGCGCCGCCGCTCCTCCACAGGGCGTCGGGCTCCATGCCCGGGGGCGGAAAGCACAGGACCGGCACCCGCCGTGAGGCGTGTGCCGGTCCTGGGTGGTCCTCCGGTGAGGCTCAGGCCTTGCCGAGGATCCGGTTGAGGTTGGTCGAGCAGACGGGGCACACGGCCTTGGCCATGCGGGTGCCCTTGTCGTTCACCTTGACCTCGCCCTCCGCCTCGCGCTTCTCCTTGCACTTCACGCAGTAGAACTCGCCGCTCCAGGTCTCCGCCATGACGGCCTCCTTGCCTCTGTCTCACTTCGGTCGTCGCGGCGGGGAGAGTGAGGGGAAGCCCGCCGGGGCCAGGCGGTCTGCCGCCGGCCGAGACGACCCTACGGCACGCTCAGCCAGGCGTGCGACAGGCGCCCCCCAGCGGTGCGCCGAGCGTGTCGGCGCGGGGGAGCCGGGCGCTGGTTGGATGGGGTGCCATGAGCACCTCGACGCCCGGGCCCGCACCGGTCCCCGCCCTGTCCCACCTGCGCCTCGAGCGGCCCTCCGAGGGGGTCGCCGTCCTGGTCCTGGACAACCCCGGCATGCGCAACGCCATGTCGGAGGAGATGACCTCCTCGTGGGTGGCGGCACTCGAGGCGCTCTCCGTCGACCCGACCGTGCGCGTGGTGGTCGTGACCGGGGAGGGGAGCGCGTTCTCCTCCGGCGGCGACACCGCGTGGATCGCCAGCGAGCCCGAGGCCGGGGTCGACCGGCTCCGCTCGCGGATGCTGCCCTTCTACCGCGCGTGGCTGACGATCCGGCGCCTGGAGGTGCCGACGATCGCGGCGATCAACGGCCCGGCCATCGGGGCCGGACTCTGCCTGGCCCTGGCCTGCGACATCCGGTACGCCGCGGAGGGCGCGCGCATGGGTGTCCCGTTCGTGCGGCTCGGGCTGCACCCCGGCATGGCCGGCACCCACCTGCTGCCCGAGGCGGTCGGGGTGGCCGCGGCGCGGGACCTGCTGCTCACCGGGCGCCTGGTGCGCGACGACGAGGCGGTCCGGCTCGGTCTGGTCTCCCGGGTGCTCCCGCCCGGGACCTTCCTCGAGGAGGTCCTCGAGACCGCCCGGGGGATCGCGGGGACCGCGCCCATCGCGAGCCGGCTGACCAAGCTGGCGCTGCTCGACGGCGGGCACGCCGACTTCGAGGCGGCGCTGCAGTGGGAGGCGCTCGCGCAGCCGGTCACGCTCGCCACCGCAGACCTGCAGGAGGGCATCGCGGCGGCGCAGGAGAAGCGCGCGCCCCACTTCCGCGGGGTCTGACCCCGGCTGCGCTCCTGCCCCGAGAGCTGGTGCGGGCCCCCGGCCGGCACCGTAGGTCTGCCTTCCCCTTGCGGACCTCCGGAGCCGGACCCGGGGGCCCGTCTGCGCGGGACGCTAGGCGTCGGTGGCGAGCGGGGTCAACGCGGCGCGGCGATTCGCCTCCCCACCCTGTGGAGGACGCTGTGGACGACGCTGTGGAGACACGCCCGGAACCCGTGGAGGAGCACCGCGTGCCTGTGGGCGGGACCTGTGGAGGAGCGACGGGCCGCAACGCCCGTCGCCGCACCTGACCTGGGCGGACGTTCCTCCACCGGGTGTGGAGGGAAGAGGATGGGGGCCATGACCAGACCGCAGGAGTACGCCGACGGTCCGATCGCCGCCCTGCGCCGGGTCGCGTTCCTGCTCGAGCGCGGCCGGGAGGACACCTACAAGGTCAAGGCCTTCCGCGGTGCCGCGGCCGCGCTGCTGCCCCTGGACCCCGACGATGTCGCGGCCCACGTCGAGGCCGGCACCCTCTCCTCGATCCCGGGGATCGGTGCGAGCTCGGCCGCGGTGGTCGCCGACGCGGTCCGCGGCGTCCTGCCCGACCGCCTGGCGCGACTCGAGGCCGAGCACGGCGGCCCGCTGGCCGAGGGGGGCTCCGAGCTGCTCGCGCAGCTGCGCGGGGACCTGCACTCGCACTCCGACTGGTCCGACGGCGGCTCGCCGATCGAGGAGATGGCCTTCACCGCGATGGAGCTGGGCCGGGAGTACCAGCTGCTCACCGACCACTCGCCGCGCCTCAAGGTCGCCCGCGGGCTCTCCGCCGAGCGGCTGGCCCGCCAGCTCGACGTCGTCGACGCCGTCAACGACCACCTCGACGCCACGGGCGCGGGGGAGGGCTTCACCCTGCTCAAGGGGATCGAGGTCGACATCCTCGACGACGGGTCGCTGGACCAGACCGACGAGCTGCTCGCCCGCCTCGACGTGCGGGTGGCCAGCGTCCACTCCAAGCTGCGGATGGACGCGGACGCGATGACCCGACGGATGCTCGCCGCGGTCCACAACCCCTTCGTCAACGTCCTGGGCCACTGCACCGGCCGGTTGGTCACGGGCGGGCGCGGGAAGCGCCCCGAGTCGGAGTTCGACGCCCGCGCGGTCTTCGAGGCGTGCGCGGAGACCGGCACCGCGGTCGAGATCAACTCCCGACCCGAGCGGCGCGACCCGCCGACCCGGCTCCTGGAGCTCGCCCGCGACCTGGGGTGCCTGTTCGCGATCGACACCGACGCGCACGCGCCCGGCCAGCTGGACTTCCTGGCGTACGGCGCCGAGCGGGCCGCGGCCGCGGGCATCGAGCCGGACCGGATCGTCACGACCTGGCCGAAGGACCGGCTCCTGGAGTGGGCCGCGGTCTGACCCGGACCGGGTCCGGGCCGGGCACAGGTCTGACAGGCCGGCGCGGGTGTCCGGCGAGGTCCCCGGCGCGGGCGGCGCGCCGGGCTAGTGTCGAGCCATGACGGCGGTCGAGGTGCGCAGGTCCAAGCGCCGCCGTCGTACGGTCTCGGCCTACCGCGAGGGCGACCGGATCGTGGTGCTCGTGCCGGCCACCCTGACCCGGGCCGAGGAGGCCGAGTGGGTCGACACCATGGTGGCCCGGATCGAGCGGGCCGAGGCACGCCGCCGGCCCAGCGACGACGCGCTGATGGAGCGCGCGCTGTCGCTGTCGGACCGCTACCTCGGCGGGATCGCCGTGCCCGAGTCGGTGCGCTGGGTGGACAACCAGTCGAGCCGCTGGGGCTCCTGCACGCCGGGCGACCGCACCATCCGGCTCTCCACCCGGCTGCAGGGCATGCCGACCTGGGTCATCGACTACGTCCTGGTGCACGAGCTGGCGCACCTCATCGAGACCCACCACAACGACAGCTTCTGGGCCTGGGTGGACCGCTACCCCCAGGCCGAGCGGGCCAAGGGCTACCTCATGGGCTGGTCGGCCGCGGCCAAGCTGGAGGACCTGCCCGAGGGCCACGTCGACTGAGCCCGCCTGGTTCAGCGGGCGGCGGACCCCGACCGGGCCAGCGCGATGAGCGCGTGCATCTCGTCCTCGAGCTCCGGCAGCGCCGAGAGGTGGAACCACCGCACGTCCAGCGACTCCTCGCTGGTCTCCGGCCGCGCCGCGAGCGGAGCCCGAGCGACGTAGCGGACGTCGAGGTGCTGGACCGGGCCGCGGGGGTCGCAGAACGCGACCGTGTGCTCGCTGAGCTGGGCCGGCCCCGGGTCCACGCTCAGCTCGGCCAGCCCCGACTCCTCCAGCCCCTCGCGCCGGGCGGCGGCCAGGAGCGTGGCGTCCCCGGGCTCGAGGTGGCCACCGAAGTGGAACCACCGACGTGCCTTGCGGTGCAGGTTGAGCAGCACGTGCTCGCCGGTGCGGTCGACGACCAGGACCCCGGCCGTGAGGTGGTCGGGGAAGCAGGACCGCGCCACCCCGTCCTCGTGGGCGCGCAGGTGCCCGACGAAGCGCGTGCGCAGCGCCTCCTGGGCAGCGTCCGGTGCCGTCCAGCCGTCGAGGGTGCGCAGTGCGTCGGCGTGCAGGGCGTCCGCGTGCAGGCTCACGCGGTCGGGGAGCCGTCGCCGGCCCCGCCCTCGCCGCCGTCGCCCTCGTCGGGGCCGTCGAGGAGCTTGCGCAGCTCGGCGTCGAAGTCCTCCTCCGACAGCGAGTCCGGCGCGGTGGCGTCGGCGCGGAAGCCCAGGGGGTCGTCGAGGTCGGCCGCGGTGGGCAGCAGGTGCGGGTGCATCCAGACGCCGTCGCGGCCCTCGATGCCCTGCCGGGTGCGCAGCGAGCCCCACAGGGTGGAGGCGTCGCGCAGGCGCCGCGGACGCAGCTCGAGCCCGACCAGTGCGGCGAAGGTGTCCTCGGCGGGACCGCCGGCGGCGCGGCGGCGGCGCACGGCCTCCTGGAGCTTGGTGGCCGACGGCATCCGCTGCGCCGTGGCCTGGCCGACGACCTCGTCGACCCAGCCCTCGACGAGCGCGAGGACGACCTCGAGCCGCTGGAGGGCGGCCTGCTGCACCGGCGACTTGGGGATGTCGAACATCCCGCCTTCGACCAGGCGCTGCATGGCGGCCGGGTCGGTCGGGTCGATGCCGCGCAGCTGCTCCTCGACCCGCTCCTGGATGGCGTCGGTGTCGATCTGGATGCCGCTGGCGTAGTCGGTGACCGCCTCGACCACGTGGTCGCGCAGCCACGGGACGCCGGCGAAGAGCCGCTGGTGGGCGGCCTCGCGCAGTGCGAGGTAGAGCAGCACGTCGTCGTCGCTGACGTCGAGGCCCTCCGCGAACGCGGCGACGTTGGCCGGCACCAGCGCGGCCCGGCCGGCCGGGGCCAGCGGGACGCCGACGTCGGAGACGCTCAGCACCTCCTGGGCCAGGGTGCCCAGGCCCGAGCCGACCTGCGAGGCGAGCATGCCGCCGATGACCTTGCCGAGCATGCCCAGCAGCGGCCCGGACATGGCGCGGGCCTCCTCGGGCAACGCGTCGGACAGCGCGTCGACCGAGCGGGCGGCGATCGGCTCGACGAGGTGACGCCAGACCGCGGCGGTCTCCACGACCCACTCGGCGCGGGACCAGGCGGTGGTGCTGGTGATGCCCGAGGGCAGGTCCGTGGCGTCGTCGAGCCAGTGGTCGGCCAGCCGGACGGCGTCGGCGACGGCGTCCTTCTGCTTCTGGGTGGGGCTGGGGTCGGGCTGCTGCGCGACGACCCGTCGCGCGGTGTCGAGCGCCAGCTCCCAGTTCAGCGGGCCGTCGTAGGGCTGGAGCATCGCCTGGATCTGGCCGAAGAGCTGCCCGAGGTCGGGCATCTGCCCGCCCGCGCCGCCCAGCTGCTGGCCGAAGGCCTGGAACTGCTGCTGGAAGTCCTTGCCGAAGGCGCCGCCCAGGCCACCGCCGAGCCCGCCGCCGGCCATGCCGCCGAAGAGCTGCTCGAACGGCGTGCCCTTGAAGGGGTTGGGCTGCTCGTCCTCGCCGCGGCCCTCGTGCTCGCCTGTGCCGTCGTCGCCACTGCTCATGGGTCCACGGTACGCCGGGCGGCAACTCGCTACGGTGTGCCGGTGACCGACTCCCAGCCCCAGGACCAGCCCGTGGGCGCAACCCCGGACCCGTCGTCCCGCGTGCGCCTGGTCGACGTGCGCGACACCCCGCTGGACGTGGCGGAGGTGCTGGCCGCCATCGCCGACGAGCACGCCGGTGGGGAGACGCTCTTCGTGGGGCGCGTGCGTGACCACGACGGCGGCCGCGGCGTGCTGTCGCTCGACTACTCCGCCCACCCGACCGCGCTCGCGCGGCTGCGGGACGTCTGCGAGCAGGTGGCGGCCCGGCACGAGGTGCGCGCCGTGGCCGCGGTCCACCGCGTCGGGGCCCTGGCGATCGGCGACATCGCGGTCGTCGTCGCCACCTCGGCCGCCCACCGCGGGCAGGCCTTCGACGCCAGCCGCGACCTGATCGACACGCTCAAGGCCGAGGTGCCGATCTGGAAGCACCAACGCTTCGCCGACGGCGAGGAGGAGTGGGTCGGGACCCCCTGAGCCCGATCCCCCTGAGGCCGACCGACGGGTCTCGGGTGGACGCGGCACGCCTGCGCGACGACGTACCCGCTCTCGCCTAGCCTGCGAGCCGTGGAGATCCTGCTCTGGCTGCTGCCCGCCGCCCTGGTGACGGTCGTGGCGATGTGCTGGGTCGGCTGGGTCGGTCGCGAGCGGCCCGAGCCCGACCGCGAGGTCCTGCTGCGCCGCCTGGAGAAGGGGCTCTCCTCCGGGACCCCGGTGCGGTACGCCGCCCCGCGGCCCGAGCGCGACCGCAGCACCGGCATCGCGGTACGGCGCTCGCGCGGCCGGGGCGACTGAGGCTCCACCCAGGACCGGGCGCGCCCGGTTGGCCCCGGATGAGAGGGTGACCTCATGTCCCAGCGCACCCTGGCCGCGCTCCTCGCGGTGCCCCTGGTGCTGGCGATGCTCGTGGCGGCCGCCTTCACCGAGCTGCCGTACGCGACGTACGCCCCCGGACCGACCGTGGACGTGCTCGACCAGCCCAACGGGTCGGAGACGATCGCCGTCCGCGGGGTGAAGACCTACCGCGACAACGGCCAGCTGCGACTCACGACAGTCAGCGTGAGCCCGGTCGGGGACCGCCTGAGCCTGCCGGAGCTGATGTCGGCGTGGTGGTCGGGCGACCGCGCGGTCTACCCCTACGACTACGTGCACCCCGAGGACGTCACCCCCGAGGAGGACGAGCGCGAGGGCGCGGTCTCGATGGTGACCAGCCAGGACGTCGCGATCGCCAACGCGCTGCGGGCCCTGGACTACGAGGTCGAGCCGACCCTCCAGGTCGCCTTCGTCGTGCCGGACTCGCCCGCCGACGGCGCCCTGGAGGTGCGCGACGTGCTGCTGCGGGTCAACGGCGAGGAGATCACCGACGCCGAGGAGATGGTGCGCACCATCCAGGGCACCGAGCCCGGCGAGCAGGTCACGTTCCTGCTCGAGCGGGACGGGGAGCGCCGCACGGTCTCGGTCACGCCGCGCGAGGAGGAGGACGGTGTGGTCCGGGTGGGGTTCACCCCTGGCCAGGGCTTCCGCTACCCGTTCCCGGTGTCGGTCAACATCGACCCCGACATCGGCGGCCCTTCTGCGGGCATGATCTTCGCCCTCGGCATCTACGACACCCTCACCGAGGGCTCGCTGACCGGCGGGGGAGCGGTGGCCGGCACCGGCACCATCGACCTCGACGGTGCCGTCGGCCCGATCGGCGGCATCCAGCAGAAGATCGCCGGCGCCGAGCGCGACGGTGCCGAGCTGTTCCTCGTCCCGGCCGACAACTGCGCCGACGCCGCCCAGGTCGACGACGGCGCCCCACGCCTCGTGCGGGTCGAGACCTTCGAGGACGCCCTGTCCTCGGTCCAGGCCTGGGCCGAGGACCCCGACGCCGACCTGCCGAGCTGCGAGGAGGACGCGTGAGCGAAGCCCTGGACCCTGAGACCCCGCGCGTGGGGGACCTCGACGTCGACCCGGCCCTCGCCTCGGCGGTGCTGGAGATCGAGCAGCACGCCAGCACCCTGGGCTGGGACCAGCCGGCCAAGCTCTTCGCGCTGGTCGACACCGCGCAGCTGGTGCAGCGCGAGCCCGCGCTGGCCGCCGCGATGGGCCTGGACGACGCTGCCGAGCAGGGGTCGTTGACGGCGGTGGAGCAGGACGGGCTCGACCCGCGCACCGCGCTGGAGCGCTCGCTGGAGACCATCACGTGGCCGGCGGACGTCACCGGCTGCGCGGCCGTGGTCGAGCGCACGGTGCTGCCGCCCGAGGCCGACGCCGAGATCCCCGAGGACCCCGCGGAGGCCGCGTCGTACGCCGCCTCCCACCCGCACCGCCAGGAGCTGCGCCTGGTGGCCGGTGCGACGCGCGCGGGCGCGACGTACTGCGCGATGCGCTTCCGCAGCCACGACGACGACACCAAGGTGGTGGGAGGGACCGACCTGGTGCCCGCCCTGCTTGAGCTGCTGGCGGCGACGCTGGCCGAGACCGACCCGACCGACGAGGAGCACGATCGACCGTGAGCAGCACTGCGGAGACCCCCGACCTCCCCCCGCCCCCGACCCGCAACCCGCGCTCGCGGGCGCTGGTCATCACCGGGGTGGTGCTGGTCGTCGCCTTCTTCGGCCTCACGACCTTCTCCGGCTTCTACACCGACCGGCTGTGGTACGTCTCCGGCGGCTACGGCGAGGTCTTCTCCACGCTGCTGTGGACCCGGGTCGGGCTCTTCGTGGCGACCGGCCTGGTGATGGCGCTCGTGGTGTGCCTCAACATCGTGCTGGCCTTCCGGCTGCGCCCGATCTTCGTCGGCATGGGCGACCCCAACGGGATGGGCCGCTACCGCGACGCGATCACCCCGATCCGCCGCTGGGTGGTGCTCGGCATCGGCGCGGTGCTGCTGGTCTTCACCGGCACCTCCGGCGCCGGCCAGTGGCGCACCTTCCTGCTGTGGCGCAACGGCGGCGAGTTCGGCAGCGAGGACCTCTACTTCGGCCGCGACATCGGCTTCTTCGTCTTCGACCTGCCCTGGTACCACTTCGTCGTCGACCTGGCGATGGCCGTGCTCGTGCTCTCGGTGATCGCCGCGGCACTGACCCACTACCTGTACGGCGGCATCTCGCTGCAGGCCTCGGCCGGGGAGCGGATGAGCGGCGCCGCGCAGGCCCAGCTCTCGCTGCTGGTCGGCCTGTTCGTGCTGGCCAAGGGCGTGGACTACTGGCTGGACCGCTTCGACCTGCCCAGCGAGACCGGCAGCCTGATCACCGGCATCACCTACACCGACGACAACGCGGTGCTGCCGGCGCGCAACATCCTCATCGGCATCTCGGTCATCTGCGCGATCCTGTTCTTCCTCAACGTGTGGCGCCGCACCTGGATGCTGCCCTCGATGGGCGTCGCGCTGCTCGCGCTCTCGGCGATCCTGCTCGGGCTGATCTGGCCTGGCATCGTCCAGCAGTTCCAGGTCCGGCCCTCCGAGCTGGACCGCGAGAGCGAGTACATCGGACGCAACATCGAGGCGACCCGGGCGGCCTACGACCTCACCGACGTCCAGATCGAGCCCTACACGCCGGAGGCGTCGATCGGAGCCACGCTGGCCTCGCTCGACGGGCAGACCAAGTCCACGCCGCTGGTCGACCCGCAGGTCGTGCGGGCCGCCTTCGAGCAGACCCAGCAGGTGCGCGGCTACTACTCCGTCGCACCGGTGCTCGACGTGGGCCGCTACGAGATCGACGGCACCGACCGCGCACTCGTGCTCGGGGTCCGCGAGCTCAACCAGGACGGCATCTCGGACCAGAACTGGACCAACCTCCACACCGTCTTCACCCACGGCAACGGCATCATCGCGGCGTACGCCAACCAGCGCGGGCGCGACGACCGCAGCCAGCTCGACACCGAGTCGGCCGGCGACACCGCCGCGGGCCTGGAGTGGGCGCAGGGCACGCAGGCCAACGAGAACGACCTGCAGGAGGCCACCGGCGGCTACGAGGACCGGGTCTACTACGGCGAGAACAGCCCGGAGTACTCCATCGTCGGCAAGCCGAGCCCGGACGCCGAGGACTACGAGCTGAACCTGCCGCTGCAGGGCTCGGAGGTCGGCGCCTCGACCACCTTCGAGGGCGAGGGCGACGCCCCGGTGGGCTCGACCTGGAACAAGCTGATGTTCGCCATCAAGTTCGGCGAGACCAACTTCCTGCTCTCGGACCGGGTCAACGAGAACTCCCGGGTCCTCTTCGACCGCGACCCCACCGAGCGGCTGCAGAAGGTCGCCCCGTGGCTGACGGTCGACTCCGACCCCTACCCGGCGATCGTGGACGGCCGGATCCAGTGGATCCTCGACGGCTACACCACCACCGACCGGTTCCCGGGCGCGGAGAAGGACTCCTACTCCGACATGATCGACGACGCGCTGGCCGACGCGAACACAGGCCTGCAGACGATCCCCACCGACCAGATCAACTACATGCGCAACGCCGTGAAGGCGACCGTGGACGCCTACACCGGCGAGGTCGTGATCTACGAGTGGGACACCGAGGACCCGCTGCTCCAGGCGTGGATGTCGGCCTTCCCGGGCGTGGTGCAGCCGATCGAGGAGATCCCCGAGGAGCTGAGCGAGCACCTGCGCTACCCCGAGGACCTGTTCAAGGTGCAGCGTTTCCAGCTGGCGCGCTACCACGTGACCGACCCCAGTGACTGGTACCAGTCGAACAACCGCTGGGAGGTCCCCGAGGACCCGTACGCGCAGCGCACCTTCCAGCCGCCGTACCGCCTCTTCGTGGACGGCCCGACCGTCCCCGGCGAGGAGGAGACCTTCTCGCTGACCTCGGTCTACACCCCGTTCCGCCGCGAGAACCTTGCCTCCTTCGTCTCCGTCGACTCCGACGCCACGTCGGAGGACTACGGCACGATGCGGGTGCTGGAGCTGCCCAACGAGCAGACCCCGGGCCCGAACCTGGTGGCCAACCAGTTCGCCTCCGACGAGGAGGTCGCCTTCGAGCTGGCCCAGTTCGACCGCTCGGGCGCCCGGCCGGTCTACGGCAACCTGCTGACGCTGCCGGTCGACGACGGGCTGATGTACGTCCAGCCGGTGTACGCCGCCCGCCAGCTCTCCGACGCCAGCTTCCCGATCCTGCGCTTCGTGCTCACCAAGTACGGCGACGACATCGGCATCGGCTCGACCCTGCGGCTCTCGCTCCAGGATCTGCTGACCAACGCCGGCGGCGAGACCAACCCGAGCGACCCCGAGCCGGAGGACCCGACCGAGGGCAACGTCGACCCGGAGCCGGAGCAGCCTGAAGAGACCGACCCGCCGCTGGAAGGCTCGGCCGCCGAGCAGATCCAGCAGCTGCTCACCCGCGCCGAGGAGGCGTTCACCGCCGCCGACGAGGCCCTCGCCGAGGGCGACCTGGCGGCGTACCAGGAGAACGTCGAGCGGGCGCAACAGCTGATCGAGCAGGCGCTCGCGCTGCGGTAGGACCCCGATTTGGCCGTGTCGGTGGGCCCTGTGTAACGTGGGGTTCACCGACGCGGGGTGGAGCAGCTCGGTAGCTCGCTGGGCTCATAACCCAGAGGTCGCAGGTTCAAATCCTGCCCCCGCTACGAAAAAGTGGCCCCTGACCTGCGGAAACGCAGATCAGGGGCCACTTGTTATTTGAACCATCCCCGCTTGTGCCGCGGTTTGTGACCCAGAAACCCCCGCGCCAGGGCGTTCAAGGGCTGTCCCGGGGACTCTCCGGGGGCGACTTCCGTCCGGCCGAGATCTGGCCCGAACAGCTTCACTTGCGGCTATGACCCACCATCGACAGATCGGACGCCGCAGGCGCATGGTCAGAGGCATGGTCGGACTCCGCTCAGAGCGCGGCATGGCCGCCTGAGCTACCTGCGTCCGCTCGGTTCGCGGTCAGTCCTCGTCGGTGAGGATCTCCAGGGCCGTCTCGGCGTCGATGCGGTGCTGGCCGGTCAGTACAGTCCAGGAGATGTCGTCGGGGGTGAGCCGGGTGCGCAGCGTCTGGAGCCGGGATCGGTCGGAGCCGGTGAAGCCCTCGCGCTCGGTGAACGGGTCGTCGATGCAGGCAAGCAGGGCCACGGCGTCGCGCAGGTGGCGGTCGGGGTCACGGGAGTCGGTCTTGTAGGCAGCGGCCTTCAAGATGAGTGCGCCGAACGCGCCGGGCACCGAGACTGTGGTGATGGTTCCGGGCTCGATCTCCAGGCGCGCGTTGATCGTGCGTCGCAGCGCCTGCGTGCCGCCCTCGATGCGGACCATGTCGCGTCCGGCGAGCTGTTCGGTGACGTTCGGCGCGTGGTGGTCGGAGACCAAAACGTCGACTACCTCCTCCGGCTCCTCGTCGGGACGGTTGGCGACCAGGTCGATCTTGCTGTTGCCGCGGCAGAAACGGTGTGCTGTGTTGTCGCGCGGATCGACGGCCGAACGCAGGTCGTAACCGAGGGAGCGCAGCGCGGTCGCGGTCTCGGAGGCGACACCACGGGAGGTCTCGATGTGCAGCACGATGTCGACATCGTTGGTCGGGCGCACGATGCCTAGGCCGTGGTGGATGGAGTGCAACTGAGTCATCAGGCCGCCGACCAGGGTCCACCTGTCGGTCGGCAGCACAGCGGCGATCTCGGCGACATTCGGCCACGGGTCGGGCCAGCCGGCATTGGCGGCGGCGATGTCGACGATGGGGCGCTCGATGCCCGGATGCTTACGGTCTGACATTCTCGCGGAACAACTCCAACCGGCGGACCAGAACCTGCTCTCCCACGCCGCGTTCGCGCGGGTCAAGGGAGGTGGCGGCGTCGACGGCGGCGAGCGTCCTGTTGAAGGCTGCCAGATACTTGATGAAGTCGATGTCCATATAGGTGTAGCGCAGGGTGATGGACCCCCTGGCGTCCTCGCCCAGCCGGCAGCGGCGCACAAGGTCCGCGATCCGGTCTGCATGGATGTAGCCGTCGACGATGGTGTCGTCCTCCACGAGCCCGAGTCGCTGGCGGCCGGGGACGACGAGCCCCTCGCGGACGCGATCGATGACGGAGCGGTGGCCGGACCAGGTAGTGACGGTCGCGCGGTCGCGCAACCGGATGGTCAGTTCGGTCGGGTCGGTGATCTCGCGCAGAATGGCGCGGAGCCGGTACGTCTGGACATCGCCGAGGCCCAACGGGGCCGCGCCCGAGAGCATTGCGATAGCTCCCCAGGCGGTGTGCTCTGCCCAGGTTCGGGTCCGGCCCGAGCCGCGCTCGGCTCGGTAGCGCTCTACCGATGTGCGGTCGAAGATGCCGCGGGCGACGCGGGTGATGGCTCCCGTCTCGGCGAGGACGCGGACTTGGCGTGCCTCGACGCCCAAGAGGTCGGATACCTCTCGGGTCGTGAGGAAGTCGCCTCTGATCGCCATAACAGAATACTGCCTCTTCCGGTCGTTATCTGTAAAGCAGGAGTGCGGCTGAATGTCCGCGACTCGCACGCCTGTGACGTACGCGGTGATAGCAGTGGAAGCCGTGGCGGTCGAGATCTCCACGCGCTCGGTCATAGTGCTCGGTCGTTCGTGGGTCAGCGTCTCGGGCCCGGACGTGTGCGTCGCGGGGCGGGACGCCGGCGCCTAGGGCATTGGTGATGGCTGCGTGGCGTAGCGAGAGTGCCGGCTGATGTGTCTTGGGATCCCCGCGGCTTTGAATCCAGGAGTACCGGCGAGCGTCCGAGTAGCGCGCGTGCACCGCCCAGGGCGCGGCGTACCGCGAGGATGTCGGAACGACCCGTCAGACTTGTCATGTGGCGGAACCGATTCCCGAAGCCGAGGCGTTCATCGGCTACAAGCTCACCGAGATGGCCTCGCGAAACGAGCACCACGAGTTCGAGGAGATCGCCACGCGCATCGCCCGCAAGCGCATCTCGTCGAACATCCTCATCGCCAACGGGCCGGTCAGCGCCGGAGGGGATCAGCAACGCGACGCCGAGTCGTACGCGACCCGCATCCCTGAAGAGTTGCCGCACTCGGCCGGGTTCTCCGCCTCCGCATCCACCAAGCCGACCGTCATCGCCTGCACCGTCCAGCAGCCACCCCTGAAGGCCAAGGTCCTTGCCGACCTCGCCGGCATCTGCGCCGAAGACGCCGACCCGGTCGAACACATCGCGTTCTTCAGCGTCCACTCCATCCCAGCTGCCGCCATCCACGACCTGAAGAAAACCGCCAGGGACGACTACGGCATCACCCTGGACATCTTCTCCGGGAGAGCCATCTCCACCCTGCTCGCCGAGCCCGACCTGGTCTGGGTCGCCCAGCAGTACCTCGACCTGCCATCCTCGATGATCCCGCCGCTCGACGAAGAAGAATCGGCCCCCGGATGGTACTCCGAGCTGCTCGAGAACCTTCGAGCCAACAAAGGCCCGGCAGCGCTGACTCCGGCCACTCAGGGCGAAGTCACCCACGGAATCCGCCACGCCACATGGGACGCCGAAACGAACGGCGATCTCCCAGAGTGGCTCGACTTCATGGGCGCCTTCCTGAACCACAAAGATGACGGCGACGACAGCGAGCTCGTGTTCCGTGCCTGCTACGAGATGGCGGTCGCCCGCTGGCGCGGCATGGGGGAAGCCACTGGGCTCGAGCCCCTCATCAGGCGAGCTATCGCCTACGCGCGCAAAAGTGACCACCAGAACGTCATCGACGACGCCGTCACACTCGCCAGCTACTGGGGCGTCATGTGGAGCACAGGCCGCGCAGAAGCGTCTGCGGACGAGATCGGCGAAGCACTTCAGGGACTTCGCGACCACGCCATCGCGCTCCTCGACGACACCGACCCCGCCACCTATCCCATCCGGGCCTCCACGCTGACCGGCACGCTCGCGTACAGCTACCTGATCCCGGACTGGCGGGACGTCGACGCCAAAACCGGCAAGCCGGCCAAGATCGACATCACCCCAACCATCGGGGTGAAGATGGAGAACTTCGAAGTCGACATCACCGGCCTTCCTCCCGGCGCGGTCGACTTCGAAAACGCCATGACCTACTTCGACCGATTGATCGACCTCCTGCCGGAGGCGCGCGCGTACTCCGCGTCTTCACTCGCAACCGTGTTCGACCTGTTCACACCGGCCCTCGTCGACCATCCAAAGTACGCAAAGGTCCGCGATGGTCTCGACGAAGCAGCTACCCGCATCCAGGGCGAGTCAGCGCTTGCAGAGCGGTTCCGGGACCGCAGCACCGCCCTGATGAAGGCCGGCAAACCGCTCGAGGCCCTCGCAGAGCTCCACCAAGCCAAGATCAACTGGTTCAACGGCGACACGCTCTACGGCGCCCTGCTCACGATGCGCTACATCGCCAAGATCTACGAAGACCTGGGACTGACCTACGCCGCCAAGATGTACGCATGCTCCGCCGCGTCCATCGCGCTGGTCGCCGGCGACAACGACGACAAGGAGCACCTGCCGAAGGCGCTCCTCGAGGCGGCCCGCTACGCGCAACACGCAGGAACCTGGGCCGACGCCGCTGGCCTCACCGAAGTAGCGCTCCTCGCACGTGGTCAGTACCTGCCCGACCCGTTCGACTTCGAGAAGTACCCCGACCTCCACGCCCAGCGCGTCACCCAGGGCCTCGGCGTCAGCGCCGTCCGGAAGTACTGGCCAGAATTAGAGGCCGTCATCAAGGGAGCTCACTGGCGCACCGACTGGTACGAGATGATCGACGAAATGGTCACCGAGGCCGGCGCCGAGTACACGATGACCGAGGATGAGTTCCAGGACGAGGCGGCCAAACAGCTCGCCGGACCTGTCTTCGCCGACCTCGGCCCGGAACGCGTCATCGACTTTCACGCGCTCGGAGTCAGGTGGATCTTCAGCTTCACCAACGACAAGACCACCGTGCTCACCGCCGAAGGTCTCTGCGCCGCCTTCCAGGTGTTCGTCGCCGACATCGCCCGCCAGCACCCCGTCCTCATCAACAGCACCGTCTACGTCGACGTCGACGTAGTCGACGACGCCGGCCACGAGGTTGACGACTTCGACGTGGATGACGACGAGCCAGAACTGCGCACTCACGTCACGATCTCCTCAGACATCGACGAGCAGGACGCTTACGCCGCATCGCTCGTGACCTTCTGCTTCCAGCTCATCCAAGTTGTCCACGCGGGGTCGATCGACGACCTCAAGGCGACCATGGAGCCGATGTACAAGGCCGGCCTGACCCACAAGGTCGTCCTCGGCCGCTCGTACCAGGATGCCGCCGATCTGCTGAAGCCCGAGCACTTCGACCGCTGTGCAGCAGCTACTCGACCCACGTCCTCAAGTTCCTACGCTCCGACCGCGCACCCGGCGTTGGGGCCATCAACCGAGCCAGGGAACCGCTACGACCACGAGGAATCTCTTGCCGCCGTCCGCAGCCGGTACGAGTCCGTCTACGACCTGATGCGGTACACCTATCCCCGCCTCCTTGCCGATGAGCGCATCCGCGCAACCATCGAGCGTTTGCAAGGAGAGGGGTGGCTCGACTGGCAGATCCTCGCGACCCTGGCCAACATGAAGTGGAACTGGCGTCTGCGAGACGCAGGGATGCTTCCCGGAGTTGGGGACCCGAAGGAGGCGCTCAAACTTGCCCGTGAGCCGGAAACCAAGGATTCCCCAGTGGTACCGCTGGAGTGGTTCAACGACGCCGAGATCACCTTCAACCTCACCGTCCAGACTTCCACCATCGCCCAGACCTGGGGTCTCGTCGGGCGCGCCGAGGTGGCCGGCGAACACGCCATGCGCGACCTGCTCACCCGGCGGTACGGCTACACAACGGACGACATCCGGCACCGCGACATCCTGAACTGCCTGGACGAGAACGTCGAGCTGCTCCCGTTCGTCGAAGCCGAGCCTGACGATGCCGTCGAAGGGCCTGGTTAATTCGGCTACGGATCTGCGGTGCGCGGGCCGACGTGGGTCATAGATTGAGAGCCGGAGGCGTAAGAGTCACCGCTCCTCTGGAAAGCCCCAGTCGCATGGCTGACGACTGCACTCCGACTGCTCGACGGGAAATCAACTTCGGGAGCCGCGATCAATCGAACGCCCGAGGCAGCGCAGCGGCCTTACTGGCTACTAGAGACTCCCTGTCAGGGCCGGCGGAATGACACACCCAACGTCTGCGGTCAACCGATGTCGGTACGGGTGACCGACGCGCCTGGCAGTAACGAACGGATCAGGCCGAGGACTTGACCGGCAAGGTCGAGTCGGCCACCTCAAGGGTTCTCCCGCGACCTCGCCGCCACATGCGCACGCCGCATAGGATCCCGTCGTGAAGGACTCGATGCACCCCTGGCTGCCCGATCACCAGCTCGGCGTGGCCGCGACCCTGTCGCATGCGGATGAGCTCGTCGGCCAGGTCGCCGATCTGCTCTTCGCCTATCAGGGGCAGCCCGATGGCGTGTTCGGGCTCGAGGAGCAGCTCGCCTTCCCCAACACGCGCACCGTCGTGACGCACGTGGTCCCGATGCCGCGGAAGGTCCCGCTGCTCGTCGCCGATGCGCTGGTCGCGCTCCGAGCGGCGCTCGAGCACGCGCTGTTCGCCGAGGTCGAGTTTCGCGACGGGGCGCTGGACGAGAAGGCCGCGCGCCTGGTCGAGATCCCGGCGTCCCGCAAGGTCGAGGACTTCGAGTCCTGGGCGAAGGGTCGCGTGAAGAACGGCCCGGCGTCGCTGCATCCCGGCAGCGACCTGGTGAAGCGGATCGAGGGGCTGCAGCCGTTCAACCGGAAGGACGCCGAGAACCACCCGCTGGCCCGCCTCGTGCTCCACACGAACCACGCGAAGCACCGGACTCCGGCGGTCACGGCGGTCCGCATCGCCGCCATGTACAAGGAGGACCAGATGCCTCGCTCGGTCCGCAGCCTTCCGGCTCGCCCAGAGGTGCCGCTGCGGGTGGGGGACGTCATCGCCGAGACCCCATTCGGCACCCGGGTGCCGGTCGCGCTCTTCCCGACGGTCGGCATCAACCGGCCCGGCACGGACCGATGGCCCGTGCTGATGCAGGAGCTGGAGGAGATCTCCCACTGGGTCCGCACCCAGGCGGTGCCGCGCCTCGTGACTGGCACCGACCCGCCCAGGCTCGAACTGCCGACGCGCTACGAGATCGCAGTCGGGCACGTCGACGAGCGCCGCGCGATCTCGGAGGGGTCGAGCATGTCAGCAGCCGACCGGCACAAGCAGCGCCTGGGCGCGGCATCGGCGCGGATCGACATGGTCGACACGCTCGGCCAGATGGACGGCTCCCCGAGCGCCGAGCAGATCGCGGCCTGGCTGGACCACCTGACCGACGAGGAGGTGCTCGAGCGGATGTCCCGGTTGCAGATGACCCACACCTACGACCCCGACATCGTGCTGCGCAACTTCGAGGTACTGAAGGGCATGCGAGACGACGCCGTGGCGTTCGGAGCCGAGGAGCCAGCGGGCGACTGAGCCGCGGACCAGGCTGAGGCCTCCTGGTCCCAGGCACCCCTTCACTCGGTCAGCTCTTCGGGGTCCGGTGGGAGGGGTGGACGCGCGCGTCCGCGATCCGCTCCAGCTCCTCGAGCGACAAGAGGTAGTCGGGGCGGCGGACTCCCCGCTTGCGGCTGTCCATGATGCGGCGGAACTCGGAGAGCATCCGCAGGTAGGTGTCGAGCATGGGCATGTGCGAGTTGCCGCGGTCGTTTCGCTCGAGCTGGGGCTGCAGCTCGGTCCAGCGCTCGCCGTCGCGCATGAGGAACTCGACGTAGCTCGCCATGTGCCCCTCGAGCGCGTCGTTGTGGTCGAAGCCCCGGAACTCCAGCTGGTGGGCCAGGTTCTCGGCGACGGGCGTCCCCTCGCTCTCGAGGTCGCTGATGCTGTAGGTGGTTATGCGGAACATCTGCAGGATGTCCGACACCCGGCTGCAGTCGCGCTTCGACAGTTCCGTCCTGAAGCCCGCGGTCTCGTACCAGTACTCGCCCGTGTAGCCCTCCTCGAGGATCTTCGCCCGCATCAGCTGGTACTCCAGGTCGCCGTCGACATCGTTGGCGTCCTCCGGCAGCACACGGCCCAGGATCCGGTGCAGCAGGGAGAGCACCTGCCGGTCGACGATCCGCATGCTCTCGGCCGGGGGCTCGTCGCCGTGCTCCACCTCGCGCTCGAAGACGGGCACGACTGCCTCCATCAGAAGATCGCGGACGTACTCGCTGGTCGTCACGCCGTGGCCGTCGGCCAGCTCCTTCAGCTGGTCGCGGACCCGGTCGTCGACTCGGATGTTCAGAACTGCCATGGCGGCTTCCTCTCGTAGTGGCGTATGACATGTAGCGTAACACTGTCATACAGGCCTACATGTTGCGTGTTTCGAAGGACGCCGGAGCCCCTGCCAATAGGCGGGGGACCCGCTCATGATGAAACTCGGTGAAGCAGCCAAAACCGGTTGTCGCGGCCCGAGGTCATGGCGCCCGCCGGCGTCGAATGGGCACTCGCCGTTGCGAACCGAAAATTCATCATCCATCCGGACGACGAGGTCAATCGCGAGCTCACCTGGTTGACGGTCTCGAGAGATCTGCCGGGTTGGAAGGTGTCGCTCCAAGGCCTCTTCCGCACGGCCGAGGTCACGCTCGACGAAGCCGAGTGAGACCGAGACGCGCGCGGCCCGAGATTCGAGTCGTGTCGCGTTTAGGCCCCGAAAACCGCAGCAAGAGTCGCCACGTCGGATCACACCCCGGCAAGAAGGGCGGGCCTTGCGTCACCGTCGTGCCCAGCATCCGCGCAGGTCAGCGCGCGAATGCTCATACGCCAGCAAACTCTCCCGAGGTCGCGTCCGCTCGCGCCGGATGTCCAGAGGTCGCAGGTTCAAATCCTGCCCCCGCTACTGAAAACTGGCCCGTGACCTGCGGAAACGCAGGTCACGGGCCAGTCGTCATTTGAGCCATTCCGGCTTGTGTCGCGCTTTCGTGACCCAGAAACCCCGTTGGTCGCGAAGCGAGGCGCGGCCCGACGGGGCCCGAGTGACGACGCGGTCCATAGCCAGCAAACCGAGGCGTGACCGGAATGGCGCCGATGTCTCGGGCCGTTGGAGGCGCGGCGGACTTAGCCCGCGCGGGATCAGATGTCGTAGTTCTCGTTGGATCTCGTTGTCTTCCAACCTCCTCCATTGCCTGGTCAGAGCGGTCCCGGCGATGGCCGATCCGCACACTGACAGCCCTGCAGCAAGCGGGGCGGAGGTCTCCGCGGGCTCGCCCTATCGGTCGCGTGAGTGGGAGGCGCTAGTGTGTCGGCGCCAGTCGTACTCCACTCGTGGAGTCAGGGAACCCGGTGAGATTCCGGGACTGACGCGCAGCGGTGAGGGTGACGGGCGAGGCAACACGCCACTGGAGCGATGCTCTGGGAAGGTGCCTCGCACCGGTTGATCCCGAGTCCGAAGACCTGCTGGCACTGGTGACAACCGTCGCCAGGTCGTACGTGGACTCCGCGACAGGGTCCCTGACCAGATAGGTCCCGGCAGTGTCAGCCTCCCGCACTCGCGCCGACCGGTGTCCTGGCGCCCTCCGGCCGTGGCGGGCTGCGGACGGCCTTCTCGTACGGCTTCGGCTGATCGGGGGCAGGGTTCCCGCGAGAGCGCTGAGGTCGCTCGTCGAGGTCGCTGAGGAGTACGGCGACGGACGCGTGCACACGACGTCGCGGGCGAATCTTCAGGTGCGCGCCTTCCCCGGCTTCGAAGGCCGGTTGTCATCCGAGGCGCTCGCCGCCCTCGAGCGAACGGGCCTCCTGCCGAGCAGGACCCATGAACTGGTCCGCAATGTGATGGTGTCGCCGCAAACCGGTTTGGCCGGGGGTCGCGCCGACCTCCGAGCGGTTGCACGTGAGCTGGACGACCGGTTGTGCGCTGACCCGGATCTCGCGGCCCTGTCGGGCCGGTTCCTGTTCGTGCTCGACGACGGACGCGGCGATCTACTGGCTCGCAGCTGCGACCTGGGGCTGGTCGCGCTGGACTCGACCTGGGCTCAGCTACGGATCGGGACCGGGTGGGGGGCGACCGTGGAGCTCGCGGAGGCGGCAGGGCGGATCGCGGAGCTGGCGCATGAGTTCCTCGTATGCCGAGGGCGCGGGCCGGGCGCGGCCTGGCACGTGTCGGAGCTGGCCGAGGCCCTCGCCGTACCGAGAGCGTCCGATCCAGGCCTCCCTGACCCGGCGGAACCGTTGCCATTCGGGGCAGTGCCCGGTGGGCGTCATGTCGAGGTTTCCGAGACCGGTCTCGACCAACAGGTCATCGAAGACCTGACCGCAGCAGTCGATCACGTGATTGTCACACCGTGGCGTGGCGTGCTCATTCCCGAGGAGAGCAGATGACCAACCTGCGCAGGCCAACGCGCCACTACGAGTACGTCGACTCCGGACCCGCCATCTATGTCGACTCCTTCGCCACCATCCGGCGAGACGCCGACCTGCGGGCCGTGCCGGCCGATGCCGAGAAGCTCGCCGTCCGCATGATCCACGGCAGCGGGCAGGTCGACCTCGCTGATGACTTGATCGTGCATCCGCAGATGGTGTCGACTGCCCGGGCCGCGCTGGAGTCGGGCGCGCCGATCCTGTGCGATGCGACCATGGTCGCGACCGGCGTCACCCGGAGCCGGCTGCCGAAGGACAACGACGTCGTCTGCCTGCTCAACGACCCGCGGGTGCCCGGGCTGGCCCGCGAGTGGCGTACCACCCGTACCGCCGCCGCCGTCTCACTGTGGGGGCCGCGACTAGACGGTGCCGTTGTCGCCATCGGCAACGCTCCGACTGCACTGTTCCACCTACTGGAGATGATTCTCGACGGGGGCCCACGACCCGCGGCGATCGTGGGCTGCCCGGTCGGCTTCATCGGTGCTGCCGAGTCCAAGCAGGCTCTCGTGGACCTCCACGCCGAGCACGGCATCGACATCCCCTACGCGACCGTCCGCGGCCGTCGCGGTGGATCGGCGATGACCTCGTCAGCACTCAACGCTCTCGCGCAGGAGGCAGAATGACCGGCCGTTTCACGGTTGTCGGCATCGGCCCCGGCGACCCGGAGCTCATGACGCTGAGAGCCGCTCGGATCATCGGCGCGTCCGACGTCGTCGCGTACCACGCTGGCGTGAAGAAGAAGTCCCACGCACGCCGCATCGCCGACGGCGTCATTCCGGCCGACGCCATCGAGGAGGAGCTGCGCTACCCGGTCACCACCGGCACCACGGACCACCCCGGTGGGTATGTCGGGGCGATGGCCGACTTCTACGAGTCCTGCGCGGTGCGGCTCTCGGATCACCTCGACGCCGGTCGCGACGTGGTTCTGCTCTCGGAGGGCGATCCCCTCTTCTACGGCTCGTCGATGTACCTCCACGACCGGTTCAAGGAGATCTACCCGACCGAGGTGGTGCCGGGCGTGCCCGCCTTCGCGGCGGCGACAGCGGCGATCTCTGGTAGCTCTGGCCCGCTGGTTCGACAGACAGACGTCCTGACCGTCCTCCCCGGAACCCTGCCCGAGCCAGAGCTTGCGAGACGGCTGGCGGACACGGAAGCCGCCGTCATCATGAAGCTCGGCCGGACGTTTCCGGCCGTGCGCTCAGCGCTGGCGCAGGCCGGGCGGCTCGAGGGCGCTTGGTACGTCGAGCGGGCGTCGCAGTCCGAGGAGCGTTGGCTGCCCGTCGCCGAGGTCGACCCGGACTCCGTGCCCTACTTCTCCCTGATCGTCGTCCCTGGCGACACGGCCAACCGGCCGACCGCTGACCGGCTGCGCGCTCGCGACGCGGAGCCCAGTGGATCCGCCGCGACACACGACGAGCGGACCGTTGAACTCCTGGTCGTCGGCCTCGGTCCCGGCCCCGACCACTGGCTCACGCCAGAAGCCTCGGCGGCGTTGGGCGAGGTCGACCACGTGGTCGGCTACGCCCCGTACGTGGCTCGCGTCCCGCAGCGTGCCGGACTGACACGCCACGCGTCGGGCAACACCGTCGAGGTCGACCGGGCTCGTGTCGCGCTCGACCTGGCCAAAGCGGGGGAGAGGGTCGCGGTCGTCTCAGGCGGCGACGCTGGCGTCTTCGGGATGGCAGCAGCCGTCTTCGAAGCGGCCGAGGACCCGGCGTACGCGGGCGTGCCGATCCGGGTGCTGCCGGGGGTCAGCGCCGTGCAGGCGGTGGCCGCCCGTGCCGGTGCGCCCATCGGGGCAGACTTCGCCGTCGTCTCGCTCTCCGACAGGCTCAAGCCGTGGGAGGTCGTGGAACGGCGCCTCCGCGCCATCGCCGACGCCGACCTCGTGCTAGCGATCTACAACCCGGCCTCCCGCTCCCGGACCGAGCAGATAGCCACCGCCCACCGTGTCCTGCTGGAACACCGCAAGCCAGAGACCGTCGTCATCGTCGGGCGCGACATCGGGCGCGACGAGGAGTCGCTGACCGTCACGACGCTGGCCGACCTGGACCCGGAGACGATCGACATGAAGTGCCTGCTGATCGTGGGTGCCGAGAGCACGCGGGTGAGCCGCGCCGGCGTGTGGACGCCGAGGTACGTGCGGTGAGTGCTGCCGTCCACTTCGTCGGCGCCGGACCGGGCGCGGCCGACCTGCTGACCGTACGCGCGACGCACCTGCTGGCGCAGGCGGACCTGGTGCTCTATCCCGGCACCTACCTCGATCCCGACGTGCTCGCCCACGTCGGCCCGAGCGCAGAGCTCGTCGACACCCAAGACCTCGACCTCGACACGATGGTCGCGCGGATGGTCGGCGCAGCTGGCGCAGGGCAGACGGTGGTGCGATTGACGTCCGGCGACCCGTCTCTCTATTCCGCGCTGCACGAGCAGACCCGCCGGCTCGATGCCGCCGGGGTTGCCTGGTCGGTGACGCCCGGGGTGCCCGCCTATGCTGCCGCTGCTGCGCTGGTCGGGAGCGAGCTGACGGTGCCGCTGGTGGCGCAGTCGGTGGTGCTGACCCGCACCCAAGCCCGCTCTACCGCGATGCCGGAGTCCGAGTCGCTGGCGGCGTTCGCTGCGACCCGCTCGACGCTCGTGCTGCATCTGGCGATCACGCGAGTGCGGGCGCTGATGGCCGAGGTCGAACCGGAGTACGGCGAGGACTGCCCGGTGGCCGTCGTCTACCGCGCCAGCCAGCCCGGGGAGCAGGTGCTGCGTGGCACGGTGGCGACCATCTCGGAGGTGGTGGAGGCGGCAGGCCTGCGCCAGGCGGCCGTGATCCTGGTCGGCTGGGCGCTGACCCACGAGGGCGGCGAGTCCTATCTCTACGACGCGGCCCGCGACCGGAGCTCGAAGCGACGCGGCGATCGGGGGCTCTGATGGAGCTCTACGACGTCATCAACCGTCGTCGTGACACTCGCCGAGAATTCACAGGTGAGCCGTTGGCCGCCGAGGTGCTGGAGCGGCTGCTGTCGGCGGCTCACTGTGCACCGAGTGTCGGGATGAGCCAACCGTGGGACTTCGTGCTGGTCCGCTCGCCGGACGCGCTCAGCGCTTTCGCCGACCACGTCGCGCTCGAGCGGGACACGTTCGCGGCGACGCTCAGCGGTGAGCGCGCCGAGACGTTCTCGCGGATCAAGGTCGAAGGGATCCGCGAGTCGCGGCTCGGGATCGTGGTCGGCTACGACCCGACCCGCGGCGGGCCGAGGGTGCTCGGGCGGCATGCCATCGCCGACGCCGGGCTCTACTCGGTGGTCTGCGCCATCCAGAACCTCTGGCTCGCCGCGACCGCCGAGGGCCTCGGGGTGGGGTGGGTCAGTTTCTACCGCGAGGAGTTCCTGCGCGGCCTCGTCGGCATGCCGGAGCACGTACGGCCGGTGGCGTGGCTCTGCGTCGGCGCCGTCTCGGAGCTACCGGACGTGCCTGACCTGGAGCGCTACGGCTGGCGGCACCGCTCGCCGTTGGCGAGCGTCCTGCATGAGGAGAGGTACGGTGTCAGCGCGACAGTGCCCACTGCGTGACGGTACGGGCCGGGGTCCACCCGGTGAAGGCGCCGACCGGTGCACTGGTCTCGACCGAGACTCGGGTCAGCTCGCCGCCGTGCTCCCGGTAGAGCCGACCGAGCAGCATCTCGGTCTCGAGCGTCACGCCGTGCACGACCAGCTGGCCGGCCGGTCGCAGCGCCGTCAGGCAGGCGTCGATCACCCCGTCGCGGGTGGCGCCGCCGCCGACGAAGATGGCGTCCGGCGGGCGGAGCCCGGCGAGCGCGCCGGGGGCCCGTCCGTGCACGACCTCGAGCCCCGGCACACCGAGACTCGTGGCGTTGCGGCTGATCCGCGCAGCACGGTCGGCGTCCGCCTCGACCGCCGTCGTCGTGCAGGACGGGTGGGCGCGCATCCACTCGATCCCGACCGAGCCGGCTCCGGCGCCGACATCCCACAGGTGCTCGCCCGGGGTCGGGGAGAGCCGGGCGAGAGCGCTGGCGCGCAGGTCGCGCTTGGTCAGCTGGCCGTCGTGCTCGAAGGCGTCGTCGGGCAGACCAGCGACCCAGCCGCCGAGGCTCGGGCCGACGCAGTCAATCGCGACGACGTTGAGCCGAGGGAGGTCGAACTCCTTGCCGGTGAGGATGACGGCCTTGTCGAACAGGAAAGAGCTCTGCTCGCGTCCGCCCAGGTCGCCGAGGACGGTGAGCTCACTGTCGCCGTACCCCTCCGCGACCAGCAGCACCGCCACATCCCTCGGCGTGTGTTCATCGGACGAGAGCACCAGGATCCGACGGCCAGGGGCGAGCTCGCGGCGCACCAGCGCGACGTCGCGACCCACCACGCTCACGACCGCATGGCTCTCCTCCGGCCAGCGCATCGCCGCCCGTGCGAGGGCGACTGAGGAGATCGCCGGGACGACAGTCACCTCGTCAGGCCCGAGCAGGTCCATGAAGGTCGTGGCGATCCCGGACACCAGTGGGTCGCCGGACGCCAGGGCGACGACATGCCCGCCCGCCGCTTCGTCGGCCAAGGACGCGAGCAGCGCCGGCAACCGGTCACGCAGCGGGGAGGGCCAGGGCTCGCGGCGCTGCCCCGGCATGTCGGGCAGGAGGTCGAGGTGCCGACGCCCACCGAGCACCACGCGGGCTCGCTCGACCCAGGCCCGGCCGACCTCCGACATGCCGTCCCAGCCGTCGGCGCCCATACCCACCACAGTGATCACGCGGGCAGACGCTATCGTGAGCCCCGCAAGGCGAGAGGTGCCCCAACGGCCCATCCATCGGAAACGGTGGGGACGGCGGACGGGGAGAATCTGGGAAGCCGGTGAGATTCCGGCACAGGCCCGCTGCGGTGAACCGAGCCTCCACTCACGAGTTGAGCGGAGGACTCGGCAAGTCCGAAGACCGGCCTCCCGCCCGACCAGTCACTGCTGGCGAACAGAGCGGGAGCCTCACATGCCACAGCACTACCCATTTTCAGCCGTCCTTGGTTGCGAGATCGACGCCCTGGACGACATGGGCCTCGCGCTCGTCCTCACGACGATCTCGCCGGAGATCGGTGGCGTGCTCGTGCGGGGCGAGAAGGGCACCGCGAAGTCGACGACGGTGCGGGCGCTGGCCGCCGTGCTGCCGCCCATCGAGGTGTATGCGGCCGACAGGTTCTCGGTGGACCCGGCCGACCCGGCTGCCACGTCGCCCGACGGTCCGTTCGGCACGGGCGCGGAGACCGTCGTCCGCTCGGTGCGGCTCGTCGAACTACCGGTTGGCGCGACCGAGGACCGGGTCCTCGGCTCCCTCCACCTCGAGCGGGCGCTGTCGCACGGCAAGGTGGAGTACGAGCCCGGGCTGCTCGCGAGAGCCCACCGCGGCATCCTGTACGTCGACGAGGTCAACCTGCTGCACGACCACTTGGTCGACCTGCTCCTCGATGCCGCGGCAATGGGTCAGGTGACCGTCGAGCGCGACGGCGTCTCGGTCGAGCACGCAGCCCGGTTCGTGCTGATCGGCACGATGAACCCCGAGGAGGGGGAGCTGCGCCCGCAGCTGCTCGACCGCTTCGGGCTCACCGTCGAGGTCGCCGCGCCGCGGGAGCCTGCGCTGCGCGCCGAGGTCGTGCGCCGGCGGATGGCCTACGACGCCGATCCGGTCGCGTTCGCTGCGCGCTACCGCGACGCCGACCGCGCCCTGACCGAGCGCGTTGAGTCCGCCCGCGAGCGTCTCGCCAAGGTGCGGCTCACCGAGTCTGCGCTCATGAAGATCGCCGAAGTCTGTGCCACGTTCGAGGTCGACGGGCTCCGCGCCGACATCGTCACCGCCCGCACCGCGGTCGCCCACGCCGCCTGGGAGAGCCGCGATGAGGTCACCCGCGCCGACATCCGACGAGCCGCACTGCTGGCGCTGCCGCACCGGCGCCGCCGCAACCCCTTCGATGCCCCCGGTCTCGACGAGGACCTGCTCGACCAGATCCTCGGCGACGACGAGCTACCGCCCGAGCCGCCGGAGGGTCCGGCCCCCGATGAGTCGCAGGGCCCATCCGAGGACGACACACCAGATCAGGCGCAGGCTGACGGACCGCGGGACGAGGCCGGTAAGGGCGACAGTGATCAGGCGCCGACCGACGACACTCTGGCGGAGACTCCGGCCGAGTCTGACGTCGAGCTGCCGATGACGCCTCCCGCAGGCACCGAGGCCGGTTCGACGGTGCGTGCCACCGCGCCGTACCGACCGCGGCTGCTGAAGGTGCAGGGGCTCGGCGAGGGCGAGGCCGGACGACGCAGCCGAGCCCTCGCTAGCACCGGTCGCCGCGTCGGCGCCCGGCGGCCGGACGGACCCACCGGCTCGCTCCACCTGGTGGAGACCCTGCTGGCGGCCGCTGGCAAGCAGTCCTCGCGCGGACGCACGACCGGACGCGTGGAGCTGCGCAACGAGGACCTCCGGGTCGCCGTGCGGGAGGGTCGGGAGGCCAATCTTGTGCTCTTCTGCGTTGACGCCTCCGGATCCATGGCCGCGCGTAGGCGGATGACCCAGGTGAAGACCGCGATCCTCTCGCTTCTGCTCGACGCCTACCGCCGCCGTGACAAGGTCGGCCTGGTCACCTTCCGAGGCGCCGAGGCGACGGTCGCGCTGCCGCCCACACACTCCGTCGACATCGCCGCAGCGCGGCTCGACGAAGTTCCGGCAGGGGGACGTACGCCGCTGGCCGAAGGGCTGCTCGAAGCCGCTCGCGTGCTGACCCGCGAGCGAATGCGCGATCCACGGCTGCGACCACTCCTGGTCCTGGTCACGGACGGTCGCGCGACGGGCGGAAAGGACGCTGTCGCGCGGTCACAGCAGGCTGCGGAGTACGTCGCCGGGCTCGGCGTGACGACGGTCGTCATGGATGGCGAGAGCGGCCCCCTGCGTCTTGGCCTCGCACTGCGACTCGCCGAGCTGCTGCGTGCCGAACACCTCCCCGTGGCCGAGGTCAGTGCTGAGGCGCTGGCCGGCACGGTCCGATCCCGCACGCAGAAGGGAGCGGCCTGATGCCCCAGGGCAAGCCCGCCGTCGTCCCCGACGACGGCCTGACGACGAAGCAGCGTCGCAACCGACCTCTGCTGGTGGTGCACGCCGGCGACGGCAAGGGGAAGTCCACCGCCGCCTTCGGGCTCGCGCTCCGCGGGTGGAACCAGGGCTGGAAGATCGGTGTCTTCCAGTTCGTGAAGTCGGCCAAATGGCGCATCGGCGAGCAGACCGTTCTGGAGCGACTGGGCCGGCTGCACGAGGAGACGGGCGAGGGCGGCCCCGTCGAGTGGCACAAGATGGGTTCCGGCTGGTCGTGGACCCGAAAGCAGGGTGACGCCGAAGACCACGAGACCGCGGCTCTGCAGGGATGGCAGGAGATCAAGCGCCGCCTAGCCGACGAGAGCCACGACCTGCTGATCCTCGACGAGTTCACCTACCCGATGAAGTGGGGCTGGGTGGACGTCCAGGACGTTGTAGAGACGCTGACCAACCGCCCGGGCTTCCAGCACGTGATCATCACGGGCCGCAATGCCGATCCCCGACTCGTCGAGGCTGCCGACCTAGTCACGGAGATGAGCAAGGTCAAGCATCCGATGGACGCCGGCCAGAAGGGCCAGAGGGGCATCGAGTGGTAGCCCTGCCCCGGCTCGTCGTTGCAGCACCGTCGACCGGACAGGGCAAGACGACGATCGCCACCGGCCTGATGGCGGCACTGCGGATCGCCGGCCACGAGGTGAGCGGCCACAAGGTCGGTCCAGACTACATCGACCCCGGCTACCACGCCTTGGCGACCGGCCGCCCCGGCCGCAACCTCGACCCGCACCTCGTGGGCGAGGAGCGGCTCGTCCCGATGTTGCTGCACGGTGCGTCCGGCGCGGACATCGCGGTGATCGAGGGCGTCATGGGCCTGTACGACGGACGACTGGGCACCGACGGATTCGCCTCCACCGCGCACGTCGCCACCCTCACCCGGACGCCAGTCGTGCTCGTGATCGACGTCGCCAAGCTGTCCCGCTCCGCGGGGGCGATCGCCCTCGGCATGGCGACGTTCGACGCCGGAGTCCGGGTGGCCGGTGTCGTCCTCAACCAGGCGGGATCGGACCGCAACACCGCCGAGATCATCGGCTCGCTGGAGCAAACGGGTCTACCGGTCCTTGGCGTGATGCCGCGCGACGTCCGGCTCTCCACACCCTCACGCCACCTCGGGCTCGTCCCCGCCGCCGAACGGGACGGTTCCATCCGGATGATCGAACAGCTCGGGGAGCAGGTGGCCCGCCACCTGGACCTCGACGCGATCCTCGAGGTCGCCCGCTCGGCGCCGCATCTGGACGCCGAGTCGTGGAGCCCCGCACGAGAGGTGATGTCGGTCGGCGCCAGCGACCACCGGCCAGTCGTCGCGATGGCCGGCGGGCACGCCTTCACGTTCCGCTACGCGGAGACCGAAGAGCTCCTGACCGCTGCCGGCTGCGAGGTCGTCACCTTCGATCCGCTCGTCGATCCGGCCCTTCCGGCTGGCACGCAGGGCATCTACCTCGGCGGCGGGTTCCCCGAGGTGTACGCCGCCGAGCTCGCCGCCAACCGTGGTCTGCTGGACGATCTGCGTAGCGCCGTAGCAGCCGGGATCCCGACGGTCGCCGAGTGCGCCGGGTTGCTCTACCTGGCCGAGTCGCTCGACGGCGCACCCATGGCGGGCATCCTCCCGGCCACGGCTGCGATGGCAGGGCGGCTCGTGCTGCGTTACCCGGCTGCGGTCGCCGCGACCGATTCGCTCCTCACCAAGGCAGGGGAGGAGGTCACCGGCCATGAGTTCCACCGCACCCGTACCTCCCCGGCGGCCGGCGAGAGCGCGGCCTGGGCGATCGACGACGAACCAGTCGGCTATGCCAGCGGGAACCTCCACGCGTCGTACCTCCACGTCCATTGGGCCGGCCACCCTCAGCTCGCCCAGCGGTTCGCCGACGCCGTCTACGCCGCGCCGATGCACGTGGTCTCGCCCGCTCCGTCTGCGGTGCCCGTCACGCGACCCCGTGACCGTGTGGCCGACCCTTTGCGCCATCACGGCGACGTCGAGACGGGGGAGGGGCTCTTGGACTTCGCCGTCAACGTCTACGACGGCGGCCGGCCGGCCTGGTTGGAGCGCGCCCTGCGCGAGAGCCTCACCGCGGCGGCGGCGTACCCCGACGCCGAGCCGGCCCGCGCCGCGATCGCCCAGCGGCACGGCCGAGAGCTCGAGGAGGTCCTTCCGACCGCCGGCGCCGCGGAGGCGTTCACGTTGATCGCCCAGCTGCGCCCATGGCGGCGCCCCGTCGTCGTACACCCCCAGTTCACCGAGCCGCATGCGGCGCTGGAGCAGGCCGGACACACCGTGACGACGGTCCTGTGCCGACCGGAGAATGGCTTCGCGCTCGACCCCGACGCGGTCCCTGATGACGCCGATCTCGTCGTCATCGGCAATCCCACCAATCCGACCGGTGTCCTCCACCCCGCAGACCTGCTCCGCGGTCTGCGCCGGAGAGGTCGACTCGTCGTGGTCGACGAGGCGTTCATGGACGCGGTGCCCGGCGAGACCGGCTCCCTGGCCCGCGAGCGACTCAAGGGCCTGGTGGTCGTCCGGAGTCTCACCAAGCACTGGTCCATCCCGGGCATCCGAGCCGGCTACATCGTCGGCGATCGCACGCAGGTCCGTTGGTTGGCCGACCGGCAAACGCCTTGGTCCGTCTCGGCACCGGCCATCGCGGCAACGATCGCGTGCACCAGCCGGACAGCGACCCCCGAGGCCCGCGACCGCGCGGCCACGCTGGCGCGCTGGCGCGACTTCCTCCAAGGCGGTCTTCGCGGACGCGGGATCGACTACGCGCCATCGGCGGCGCCCTTCGTCCTGGCGCGGCTGGGACGGGGCGCTCATGCGGCGCTGAGGGAGCGCGGCGTCGCCGTACGCCGGGCCGACACGTTCCCGGGGCTCGACTCCACTTGGGTCCGCATCGCCGTGCGTCCACCGGGGGTGACGAACCAGTTCTTCACCGCGCTCGACGCGGCCCGCCTTCTCCAGCCCACCTCGTGAGGTCCGCCGTGCCCTACGTCTCCGCCCCGTCCGACATCGCCCGCGATCATGCGGCCAAGCGCTTGGCCGCGCTGGCCACCCCGCCCGGTGCCCTCGGCCGCCTCGGCGAGCTGGGCATCTGGCTCGCGTCCTGCCAGGGCCATGTACCTCCGAAGCCGGTGAATGACGTCCGGCTGGTCATCTTTGCCGGCGACCATGGCGTCGCCTCGCACGGTGTCTCCGCGTTCCCGCCCGCGATCACCGGTGCGATGGTCCGCACCTTCCTAGCTGGCAAGGCGGCTGTGAATGCCTTGGCAGCCACCCACGGCGTCGCGGTCCGCGTGCTAGACCTCGGTGTCGACGACGACTTCGCCGATCTCGACGAGGCGACTCGCGCGGCGCTGACCGTCCACAAAGTCCGTCGGTCCAGCGGCGCCATTCATCTCGAGGACGCGCTCACGCCGGAGCAGACCCGGCAGGCCCTCGACGCAGGGGCGGCGATCGCGCGAGAGGAGATCCGGGCCGGTGCTCAGTTGCTCCTCGGCGGAGACATGGGCATCGGCAACACCACCCCCGCCGCGGCCCTGGTCGCCGCCGGCCTCGGGCTTCCCGCAGCCGAGGTGGTCGGGCGCGGCACGGGGATCGACGATGTCGCGCTTGCGCACAAGACCGAGGTGATCGACATCGCCCTCCGGCGTGCCGGCACCCGGGCCGGCGACCCGGTCGAGACACTGACAGCCTTGGGAAGCGCAGACCTGGCCGCCACCACCGGCTACCTGCTTGCCGCAGCCCAGGACGGCGTACCGGTGCTGCTCGACGGACTCATGAGCGTGGCCTGTGCCCTCACCGCCGACCGGATCGAGCCCGGCGCCGCCGCCTGGTACGCCGCTGGGCACCGCTCCACCGAGCCTGCCCAGTCCCTCGCGCTCGCCAAGATGGGCCGAGAACCGCTGCTCGACCTCGGCATGCGGCTGGGGGAGGGGTCAGGTGCTGTCGCGGCCGTTCCGGTGGTCCGCAGCGCCTCCGCCGTGCTCCGCGAGGTGGCGTTGCTGTCCGAGCTACGGGCGTGATGCTGCTCGACGCGTGGCGGCTGGCCCTCGGCACACTCACCGCTATCCCCGTCGCCCCACCGGCCCTCGTCGACCGACGCCGGGCCGGCATGGCCATGGTGCTCGCACCGCTGGCAGTCCTGCCGCTCGCGGTGGCGGTGACTCTGGTGGCCCTGGCCGGGCATGGCCTCGACCTGCCGATCCCCGTGGCGGCTCTGCTGGCGCTGGGCGCAACCATCCTCGGCAACCGCGCCTTCCACCTCGACGGGCTCTCCGACACCGTCGACGGCATGGCGGCCTCCTACGACCGCGAGCGGTCATTGGCGGTGATGAAGAGCGGCACGTCGGGTCCGGCCGGCGTCGTGGTGGTGGTCCTGGTCCTCGGCCTGCAGGCCACAGGCCTGGTCGCAGTATTGGCCTCAACGCACCCTGTGCGCGCCGCCGTCCTCGCCGGCTGCGCGCTCTGCGTCTCCCGCGCCGCGCTCGCCACCTGCTGCGCCCGGGGCGTGCCGTCCGCACGACCCGGGGGACTCGGCGACACCTACACCGGCACCGTGGCCCGGCCGGTCGTCGTGCTCATGTGGCTGACGTGCGCCGCCGTTCTCTCGCTCGCCGGCGCTTGGTCCGGACTCGCCTGGTGGCGCGGAGCGCTGGCCAGCGCGATGGCACTCGCCGTGGTCGCCGTCGTCGTCGCGCGAGCGGTGCGGCGGCTCGGCGGCGTCACCGGCGACGTCTTCGGCGCCGCGATCGAGCTGGCGCTCGCCGCCCTGCTGGTGGCCCTCTCGTGAGCGCCCGAGCCGTCGGTCTTCTGCTCGGGTTCGCCGCGGACCGCGTGCTCGGAGACCCGCAGCATCTCCATCCCGTTGCCGGCTTCGGCAACGCGGCCGCGGCGCTGGAGCGTCGGCTGTACGCCGACTCGCGGCCGCGGGGTGCGGCACACACGGCGGCACTCGTCGGGGCGGCGATCGTGGTGGGAGTCGTAGCGGAGCGGGCAGCGCGGAACCCCGTCGCCCAGGCGGTGGCCACCGCCGTGGTGGCCTGGACGGTGCTCGGTGGGCGCTCGCTGGAGCGCGAGGCACTCGCGGTCGACGCGCTCCTGAGAGCAGGCGACCTCCCGGCCGCCCGTGAACGCCTCACCCATCTGGTGGGCCGCGACACCTCGGCGCTGGAGGAGTCGGAGGTCGCGCGCGCGGTCGTGGAGTCCGTCGCGGAGAACACCTCGGACGCCGTCGTTGCACCGCTGCTGTGGGGAGCCGTGGCCGGGATGCCCGGGCTGCTCGGCTACCGGGCGGCCAACACCCTCGACGCGATGGTCGGCCACCACAACGACCGCTATGAGCGGTTCGGCTGGGCCGCCGCCCGCTTCGACGATCTGGTCAACCTGCCCGGCTCGCGGATCGCCGGTGCCGCCACGCTCCTTGCCTCGCCAGGAACGGCGCGGTCCGCCGCCAAGGCATGGCGCCGTGACGCCGCCGCCCATCCCAGCCCCAACGCCGGAGTCGTCGAGGCCACTTTCGCCGGCGCTCTCGGCATCCGGCTGGGCGGCACGAACCGCTACTACGGCAGTTGGCTCGAGCACCGTTCCGTCATGGGCGACGGGCGCGCCGTACGACCCGAGGACATCGGTCGGGCCGCCCGACTCGCACGCAGGGTTGGCATCATCGGTGCGGTCGTGTCGGCATCCGGCGCGTTGCTCGTGGCTCGGCGCACAGCGGGCCGGCCTGCGATAGCATCCGGCTAACGGGCACGAGGAAGCCGGTGAGAATCCGGCACAGTCGCGCTACTGTGACATCGCCTCCGGGCGGTGGAGTCAGACCCGAGTGTCCGTATCCATCCCATCGAACAGGGACGCACGAATCCCTGAGGAGGACACATGTCGCAGGTCTCTGCGGTGCCGGTCGCCGGCGCACCTTCCGTTCCCACCATCCCGTTCGGCCAGCTGGCGCCATGGGCGCTGTTCTTCGGTCTCCTCGGGACGCTGGTGCTCTTCTTCGTCAGCACCGACCAGGGTGCCGTCTCCCTCCTGGCCGGCACGGCCATCCACGAGTGGGTCCACGACGGACGCCACCTCCTCGGCTACCCCTGCCACTGAGCCTGATTCCGGCCCGGATCCAGGCCTGAGCCCGGGATCCGGGCCGAGCTCTGAGCGCTCTTCGGCGCGATAGCGACCCCGAACAAGCGCGGCGGGGCTGTTGACGACACTTCTCGCGCGCGGCGCCGACGTCGGCGCCGCGCTGCTTCCTGAACGGAAACCAGCATGACCGCACGTGCATTTCTCATCCGTGGTCTGATCGCCGGCCTGGTTGCCGGCATCGCCACCTTCTTCGTCGCGTACTCGGTGGGGGAGCCCCACGTCGAGACTGCCATTGCCCTCGAGGAGTCAGGCACCGCCGCCGAGGAGGCGCCGACCGACGCGTCCCACGACCATGGCGACGAGGCCGCCGGAGGCCACAGCCACACACACAGCCACTCTCACGGTGACGAGGGCGAGGATACCGAAGTCTCCCGGGACAGCCAGCGGACCTGGGGCCTGCTCACCGGCAGCCTCGCCGTCGGACTCGCGCTCGGCGGCATCGTCGCCCTCGTCGCGGCCGGCACCATCGGCCGCATGGGCCGGCTCCAGCCCGGCCAGTCCACCGCCCTGATCACTCTGCTCGGCTTCGTCGCCTTCGCCCTGGTGCCGTTCCTGAAGTATCCGGCGAACCCGCCGGCGGTCGGAAGTGGTGACACCATCGGCGACAGGACGGCGCTCTACTTCGGCTTCGTGGTCGTCTCGGTCCTGACGGTCGTCGCCGCGACGTACGTCGCGCTGAGGCTGCGCAACCGCCTCGGCACCTACGGTGGCGTCGTCGCCGGTGCAGCCGGCTACCTGGCCGTCATGGTCGTCGCCGGCCAGCTCTTCGCCACCGTCAACGAGGTCGGCGACTTCCCGGCCGACACGCTCTGGTTCTTCCGCCGGGCGTCACTGTTCACGCTGGCCACGATGTGGGGCGTGATCGGCGTGGTGCTCACCGGACTGGTCGGTCGGCTCTACGCCGCGCAGACGGAGCGGGCGCAGCGGCGCGCGCTAGCCGCGAGCCTCTGACGGCCCGCCTCGCGAACCAACCTGTCGGCTCCTGCGCTCAGCGCGGGAGCCGGCGGCTTTCCACGGGAGTGTCGGCCAGCAGGTGGTCGGACACGATCCGGCGGGCCGCGTGGGGATCGACGCCGCCATACCAGACGTCGTCGGGCTGCACGCTGACGACCGGGGCCTGGTTGCAGGGGAACTGACAACCAGTGTGGGTGACCAGCACGTCATGGTCGCCGAGCCCGGCCTCCATCAGTCCGAGGATCAGCGCGCGGGCCGTCTCGTCGGATCCGCGGGCCGTGCACCGCGGGCCGCGGCAGATGAGCACCTGGCGCCGGTGGCGGGTCACGTCCTCCCAGGCGGTCGAGGTCAGGCCCGGCTCGGCGCCGGAGATCGGCCTCAGGTCGAACAGCGCGACCTCGATCTCCTCGATCGTGGAGGCCAGCCGGGTCGCAACCTCGATCACCGGGCGGTGCCCGGCGCGCTCGCGCCACCAGTGGGAGGCGATCCTCCGTAGCCATGACTGCCCAGGGGCGAGCGGGCCGAGGCTGATGCCGGCGAGGCTGATCGTGGTGGCGCCGGCGTCCGCGAGCCGGGTGAGCTCGCGCGAGATCGATGGGTCGCCCATCTGCAAGAAGGCGACGCCCGCATGGTGGCGGGCGGCCGCCGCGAGCAGCTCGTCGCGACGGTCGACATCGGAGACGGACATGCCAACGAGAAGCAGCGCGGTGCCTGGCTGGGTCATAGCCGGACCACCCTGCCTGCGATCACCAGGTGCACCTCGTCGCAGGCCGCCGCGATGCGCTGGTTGACCAGTCCGAGCAGGTCCCGGAAGAGCCGACCAGACCGGTGTTCGGGGACGACGCCCAGGCCGACCTCGTTGGTGACGAGAACGGTGTCCTCTCCCTGGTCGCGAACAGCGAGGACGTCCGCTGTCTCTTGCGCAACGTGTCCGATCACGTCGGTGATCTCGTCCGCCGGCGCACCCCAGAGGCCACGCTCGTCGAGCACCGCCGTGAGCCACGTGCCCAGGGAATCGACCATGACGTGCCCGTCCGTGCGCGCGAGCACTCCGACGAGGTCGTGGGACTCGACAGTCGTCCAGTCGACAGGCCGCCGCGCCCGATGGGCGGCGATCCGCGCGGCCCAGTCGGCGTCGTCCTGGACCGGCCCTGGGGCGAGGTAGGTGACCGGTCCGGTCAGGAGCGACTCCGCGTGACGGGACTTGCCGGAGCGGACTCCGCCGGTGACGAGCACTCTCACGACTGCTCCCTGACCCAGGCGACGGCATCGTCCACGTCGTGCACGGTCGGCACCCCGACCGGGCACGCGGGACGCCGTACGACGACCACGGCGACGTCGAGCTCGGCGGCGGCCTGCATCTTGGGCCACGTGTAGCTGCCGCCTGAGTCCTTGGTGACGAGGACGTCGATGGCGTGCTGCCGCATCAGGGCGAGCTCGCCGTCGAGGGTGTAGGGGCCACGGCTGGTCAGCAGCGTCCACGTCTCGGGCAGGTCGAGGGCGGGACGGTCGACGACCCGGGCGAGCACGGCGTGGCCGGACAGCGCGGGGACGAAGCGAGCCAGCTCCTGGCGGCCGACGGTGAGGAACGGCCGCGCACCGAGCGAGGCGGCCAGCGTGCTCGCCCGTTCGTGGTCGTCGACGTAGTGCCACCTCGGGTCTGGCTCCCAACCGGGCCGCTCGAGCCGCAGCAGGGGGACGTCTTCGAGGCGACAGGCGGCTACGGCGTTGGCGCTCATGCCGAGGGCGAAGGGATGCGTCGCGTCTACCACGGCGTCGTACTCGGCGAGCGCGGCCCGCAGACCTTCGACTCCGCCGAAGCCGCCGATGCGCACCTTCCCGACCGGCAGACGCGGCTCGGCAACCCGGCCGGCCAGGGAATTGGTCACCTCGATGCCGCTGTCGCGATCGTCGACGAGCCGGGCGGCGAGGTCGCGGGCCTCGCTGGTGCCTCCCAGGAGCAGCAGCCTCACGGGGAACCTCCTGGGGGTAGGACGGGCAGGCCGGCTGGTGTGCCGTCGCGGGCGAGTGTCAGCAGTGCGTCGACGTCGAGGTGCTCCTCGACCAGGTCGCCCAGCCGGTCGAGCCTGGCGTCGCGGGCGGCACCGAAGCTCACCGCAGACCGCTCTCGGCCCAACAGCTCGGACAACAGCGCACCCCGCAGCGCGTCGCCCTCGAGGCTGCCGTGCCACATCGTGCCGAAGACCTTGCCCGCGCGGGCTCCGCCGAGGAACTCCTCGCCACCGCCGCGGGTGATCCGGCCGTGGTGGATCTCGTAGCCGGAGGCGGGTGCGCCCAGGACGGCGCCGGTGGGCAATCGCAGCACCTTCTCGGCGGCGAAGTGGGTGCGGACGTCGAGCAGCCCCAGCCCCTCGACCTCGGCACCCGGCACGCCCTCGACACCGGCAGGGTCGCTGATGGCACGGCCGAGCATCTGGAAGCCGCCGCAGATGCCGAGCACGGGGCGACCTCGGCGGGCGTGGTCGAGGATCGCGGCGTCCAGGCCCCGTGCGCGCAGCCATGCCAGGTCGCTGATCGTCGAGCGGGTCCCCGGCACCACGATCACGTCGGCATCGGCGACGTCGCGGGGGTCGGAGACGAAGACGACGTCGAGGTCGGGCTCCAGACCGAGCGCGTCGACGTCGGTGAAGTTGCTGATTCGCGGCAGCCGCACGACCGCGATCCGGAAGGCGGCCTCACCGCTGGAGCGACGACCGTCCAGGTCGAGGGCGTCCTCGGAGTCCAGCCACAGGCTCGGATCCCACGGCAGTACGCCGAACACGCGACGGCCCGTCAGCCGCTCCAGGGAGTCCAGGCCGGGGGAGAGGAGCGCCAGTTCGCCACGGAACTTGTTGACCACGAAGCCGGCCACCAGCCTTTGGTCGGCGGGCTCCAGGAGTGCGACCGTGCCGTACATCGCGGCGAAGACACCGCCACGGTCGATGTCGCCCACGACCACGGTGGGCAGCGATGCGTGCCGGGCCAGCCCCATGTTGACGTAGTCGCCGGCGCGCAGGTTGATCTCGGCCGGGCTCCCTGCTCCCTCAGCCACGATGACGTCGAAGCGCGCGGCGAGGTCGTCGTACGCGGTGTGTGCGGCCGTGGCCAGGTGACGTCGGCCGGTCTCCCAGTCCGCCGACGAGACCTCGCCGGTGGGGTGGCCCATCAGGACGACATGGCTGCGCCGGTCGCTGCCGGGCTTGAGCAGCACCGGGTTCATCGCCGGCTCAGGGGCAACGCGGGCAGCCAGTGCCTGGACCCACTGTGCCCGGCCGACCTCGGCGGTCGTGCCGTCGGCGGCGGCGCAGACCATCGAGTTGTTCGACATGTTCTGGGCCTTGTACGGCGCCACCTTCACGCCACGTCTCGCGAAGGCGCGGCACAGGCCGGTGGTGAGGACCGACTTGCCGGCGTCCGAGGTCGTCCCGGCGACGAGCAGACCGCTCACGGCTGCGTCTCCCGAGCCCGCAGCAGATAGACGTCCATCACCCAGCCGGCCGCTGTCTTCGCCCGCTCGCGCGCCGCTTCGATCGAGGGCAGCACGTCGGCGACCCGCCCCGCGACGAGCTCCTCGGAGTCAGTGCCGAGGTTGGCACCCCACCAGATCGACCAGTCGTCGAGCCCGGCCAGGTCGAGGGTGCCGGTGAGCATGACGCAGAGGTTGGTCTGGCCGGCCGTCAGCTCCTCGCGGAGCCGCCGGCCGGTGGTGATGTGGACCGGGCGCCCGACAGGGTGCAGAACGATCCGGTGACGGGCGGCCAACAGCTGCGGTGCGCTGATGCCCGGCAGCACGTCGTACTCCAGCGGCATCCGCTCGGCGAGCCGGTCCACGACCCGGATCGTCGAGTCGTAGAGCGACGGATCACCCCACACGAGGAACGCCGCCGTGCCACCCCGCTCGCGCAGGACCCGCTCGTAGGCCGCCACCCGAGCCTCGTGCCAGTCCTTGACGGCCTTCGCATAGTCGACCGGATCGGCCCGATCCCGCTCGGGATCGGGGACCGCGACCACCTCGAGACCATGCTCGGCCGCGATGGCTCGGCGGACCGAGAGCAGGCCGTCGTCCTCGCGCTTCTCGGCGGCGAGGACGTAGTCGCACGACCGGAGCGCGTCGGCCACCTCCGGGGTGATGTGGTGCGGCCCCATGCCGACGCCGAGAACGCGGACCCTCACCGGGCGTTCACTCGCGGTCTTCGAGGTCGCCCTCGACCTCGAGGTAGACCTCCTGCATCGCGGCCAGGGTGTCGGCGTCGGGCTCGGCCCACAGGCCGCGCTCGGCGGCCTCGTGGAGTCGCTCGACGATGCCGCGCAGTGCCCACGGGTTCGACTTGCGCAGGAACTCCTGGTTGGTCTCGTCGAGGACGTACTCCTGGGCGAGCTTGTCGTACATCCAGTCGTGCACCACGCCGGCGGTGGCGTCGAAGCCGAAGAGGTAGTCGACGGTGGCGGCCAGCTCGAAGGCGCCCTTGTAGCCGTGCCGCTGCATGGCGGCGATCCAGCGCGGGTTGACCACCCGAGCCCGGAAGACGCGGGCGGTCTCCTCGGACAGGGTGCGGGTGCGGATCGCGTCCGGCGAGGTGGAGTCGCCGACGTACGCCTTCGGATCGGCACCGGTGAGCGCGCGGACCGTGGCGACCATGCCGCCGTGGTACTGGAAGTAGTCGTCGGAGTCGGCGATGTCGTGCTCGGCGGAGTCGACGTTCTTGGCGGCGACCTTGATGCGGCGGTAGTTGGCGCGCATGTCGTCGGCGGCCGGGGCACCGTCGAGGTCGCGGCCGTAGGCGAAGCCGCCCCAGGCGGTGTAGACCTCGGCGAGGTCGTTGTCGTCGCGCCAGGTGCCGGACTCGATGACCTGCAGGATGCCGGCGCCGTACGACCCGGGCTTGGAGCCGAAGATGCGGGTCCTCGCGCGGCGGGCGTCGCCGTGCTCGGCCAGGTCGGCGGCGAAGTGGGCGCGCACGTAGTTCGCCTCGGCCGGCTCGTCGAGGTCGGCCACCATCCGCACCGCGTCGTCGAGCATCGCCACGACGTGGGGGAAGGCGTCGCGGAAGAAGCCCGAGATCCGGACGGTGACGTCGATGCGGGGTCGGCCGAGCTCCTCGAGCGGGACGACGACCAGCTCGCGGACCCGACGGGACTCGGCGTCCCACTCCGGACGCACCCCGAGCAGGGCGAGCACCTCGGCGACGTCGTCCCCGGAGGTCCGCATGGCGCTGGTGCCCCACACCGACAGTCCGACCGACGTGGGATAGGTGCCGGTCTCGTCGAGGTATTTCTGCACCAGCGAGTCGGCCATCGCCTGGCCGGTCTGCCAGGCCAGCCTGCTGGGGACGGCCCGCGGGTCGACGGTGTAGAAGTTGCGGCCCGTCGGCAGCACGTTCACCAGGCCACGCAGGGGAGAGCCGGAGGGCCCGGCCGGCACGAACCCGCCGGCGAGCGCGTGGAGAACCGCGTCGAGCTCGCCGGTCGTCCCGGCCAGCCGGGGGACGACCTGCTCGGCCGCGAACCTCAGCACCTGATGGACCTCCGGCGCGTCATGCAGCGTGGTCGCGACCGTCGGGTCCCAGTCGGCTGCCTCCATCGCCTCGACCAGCGCCCGGGCCCGCGCCTCCGTCTCGTCGACGGCCCGGAGATCGGCGCCATCCTTGAGGCCGAGGGCGGCCCGCAGGCCGGGGACCGCGTTGCCGACGCCGCCCCACACCTGCGCGGCGCGCAGGATGGAGAGCACCAGGTTGACCCGGGCCTCGCCGGTCGGCGCCGCGCCCAGGACGTGGAGGCCGTCGCGGATCTGGGCGTCCTTGATCTCGCACAGCCAACCGTCGACGTGGAGCAGGAAGTCGTCGAACTCCTCGTCGTCGGGGCGTTCCTCCAGGCCGAGGTCACGGTGCAGTTGGGCGGCGTGCATGAGTTGCCAGATCTCACCCCGGATGGCCGCCAGCTTGGCGGGGTCCATCGCGGAGATCTTGTCGTACTCCTCGAGCAGGCCCTCGAGTCGTGCGATGTCGCCGTATGACTCCGCGCGCGCCATGGGCGGCACGAGGTGGTCGACGATCGTGGCGTGCGCGCGGCGCTTGGCCTGCGCGCCCTCGCCCGGGTCGTTGACCAGGAACGGGTAGATCAGCGGCAGGTTCGCGATGGCGCCGTCCGGGCCGCAGGCGGCGGACAGTGCGGCGTTCTTGCCGGGCAGCCACTCCATCGAGCCGTGCTTGCCCAGGTGCACCACCGCGTGTGCCCCGAAGCCCCCGGCCTGGACATCCGCCCCGAGCCAGCGGTAGGCCGCGAGGTAGTGGTGGCTGGGCGCTAGGTCGGGGTCGTGGTAGATCGCGACCGGGTTCTCGCCGAAGCCGCGCGGAGGCTGGATCAGGATCACGACGTTGCCGGCCTGGAGGGTGGCGAGCACGATCTCGCCGTCATCGTTCACGAACAGGCCGCCCGGTGACTCGCCCCACGCCTCGACCATGGCGTCACGCAGAGACGCCGGAAGGTCGGCCGTCCAGGCGTCGTACGCCGCCTTCCCGATGCGCACGTGCGCGTCGGTGAGGTGTGCGCTGGTCAGCCACTCCTCGTCCTGCCCACCGGCGGCGATCAGGGCATGGATCAGCGCGTCGCCGGCCTCCGTGTCGTCGGGCAGGTCGAGGAGCGGCAGCACCGGGTTGTCGGCGCCGAGGTCGTAGCCCTCCTCACGCAGGCGGCGCAGCAGCCGGATGGCCGAGACCGGCGTGTCGAGGCCGACCGCGTTGCCGATCCGCGCGTGCTTGGTGGGGTAGGCGCTCAGCATCAGCGCGATCCGCTTCTCGCCGGTGGGCACCCGCCGCAGGCTGGCGTGGTTGACCGCGATGCCGGCCACCCGGGCGCAGCGCTCGGAGTCCGCGACGTACGCCGGCAGACCCTCGGCGTCGATCTCCTTGAACGAGAACGGCGCCGTCGTGATCCGGCCGTCGAACTCCGGGATGGCGATCTGGCTGGCGTAGTCGAGCGGGCTGATCCCGTCGTCGGAGGCCTCCCACTCAGCCCGGCTGTTGGTCAGACACAAGCCCTGCAGCACCGGGATGTCGAGAGCCGCCATCCGCTCCACGTCCCACGCCTCGTCGTCACCGCCGGCACCGGCCGTGGCAGGGGCGCTGCCGCCTGCCGCGAGCACCGTCACGACGAGGGCGTCGAGCGTCCCGAGCGCCTCGTAGAGGTCATCGGGCGCCGAGCGGAGCGACCCGGCGAAGATCGGGACGCCGACCGCTCGGCCGGTCGCGTCGATCGCGTCGGCGAGGGCGTGCGCGAACGCGTTGTTGCCGCTGGCCTCGTGCGCGCGGTAGTAGAGCACGCCCACGCGCGGCAGGTCGTCGTCGCCGGCGGTAGGTCGGTCGGCGTACCCCCACGCCGGGATCGCCACGGGCGCCTCGAACCCCTCGCCGGTCAGCAGCACGGTGTCGGAAAGGAAGGCATGCAACTGAGCGAGGTTGGCCGGACCGCCCTCGGCCAGGTAGCGGTGGGCCTCGGCTGCCGTCCCCATCGGCACCGTGGAGAGCTCCATCAGCTCGGCGTTCGGCTGCTGCTCGCCGCCGAGGATCACCAGCGGGGTGCCGGCCTCGCGCACGGTCGAGAGGCCGGGCCACAGGTCGTGAGGCGAGCCGAGCAGGCGTACGACGACGAGGTCGGCCCCGGCGATGAGTGCCGTGAGCTCGGCGTCGGTGCTGCGGGCGGGGTTCCCCCAGACATAGCCGGCGACACTGGCGCGAGCAGACAGCAGGTCCGTGTCGGAAGTCGACAACAGTGCGATGCGGGTAGGAGCAGCCATGGGCCGTCTTCCTCCTCCGGGGTTCTCGCCCCGTCAATCGGTCGGATCAGCCCATGGCCAGTGTCTGGCTGCGTCTTGTCGACGTCACAGTGGCGGAACCGCCCCGGACTCTCACCGGGTTCCTGCACCACGAGCAGTCCGCAGCCTACGGGAGAATCACCCCCATGCCTCACCCGGTCTATCTCGTCCGCCACGGCCAGTCGCAGTGGAACCTCCGCCGCCTGACCCAAGGACAGACCCCTCATCCGCCGCTGACCGATCTCGGGCGCTCGCAGTCGGCCGCAGCGGCAGAGCTGATCGCAGAAGACCTCAAGGACCTGGGACTAGCTGCTGACCGTCTCGTCAGCAGCGACCTGACCCGCGCGGCGGAGACCGCCGCGGTCATCGGCCGCCGGCTGCAACTGACTCCGGAGTCGGACCCCCGCCTCCGCGAGCAACATCTGGGTGACCTGGAGGGCCGAACGTACGAGGAGACCTGGGCCGCAGCGGAGACCTTCGACTGGTCGGACCCGACGCAACCGATCGCGGGTGGTGAGTCGCTCATGGACGTGTACGACCGCATGGGTGCTGTGCTCGGCGACCTCGACCGCGGCTCCGTATCCGTCCTCGTGTCGCACGGGGACGCGATACGATCCGCCGTCGCGTACCTCCAAGGCATGAAGCCACACGAAGCACCGTGGGTCGACGTCCCCAACGGCGCCGTGGCCCGCATCGACGATGACCTCACCTGGCTTGGACAATGACGCTCATGCCTGACCAAGCCCTTTGCCTTGACCCAGCCTCCTCCGCCGGAGTCACACTCGTCGGCGCCGGCCCAGGCGACCCGGACCTCATCACGATCGCTGGCCTCAAGGCGCTGCTCGGCGCGGATGTCGTCGTGACCGATCGGCTGGTGTCCCATGAGCTGCTTGCAAGGCTCGCTCCCGATGTGGAGCTCATCGACGTCGCCAAGTTCCCGCGCAGCCGGTTCACCGCCCAAGAAGACATCAACGCCGTCCTGCTCGACCGGGCGCGAGCGGGAAAGAGGGTCGTCCGCCTCAAGGGAGGCGACAGCCACGTCTTCGGCCGAGGGTTCGAGGAGGTGCTTCACCTGCAACAAGCCGGGGTCCCGGTCCGTGTCATCCCCGGCCTCTCCTCGTCCATCTCCGTACCAGCGCTGGCGGGAGTTCCCGTCACACACCGAGGTGTCGTCCACGACTTCACCGTCGTCTCAGGACACGTACCGCCCCGCCACCCTGACAGCCTCGTCAACTGGGACGCCCTGGCCGCATCAAGAGGCACGATCGTCCTGATGATGGCCGTCCAAAACGCCGCTGTGATCGCCCAGACCCTCATCGTTGGCGGACGCGACGCCGGCCAGTCCGCGGCCATCGTCATGGACGGATCCTTGGCGAGCGAGCGGGTCATCCGCACGACCTTGGGTCAGCTCGGAAAGTCGATCGAGACCGAGAAGGTACGCCCGCCGGCGATCATCCTGATCGGCGACGTCGCCGGGCTCTGACCTGCTCAGCTCACTGGTTGGCCTCACCGCGGGTCGGCGTGGTTGTCACGCAAAATGCGGGACGGCTGTGCCGTCCGGCTGACCTCCTTCCGAGAGAGCTTGCACGGCTGCTACGGTCGTCGCATTCCACACGGGAGCCCGAGGCATCGGGCTGAGATGGGGCTGGAGCCGCTCCGACCGTCGAACCTGATCCGGGTAATGCCGGCGAAGGAAGTGAGGAGCGACGTGCTACCGCGCATTCATTGCATCACCCACTTCGGGTCGTACGACGACGAAGCAATCGCCGTGCTGGAGGCCGTGGTCCGCCAGGGCGTCGACGCGGTCCAGGTCCGGGCGAAGTCGCTGTCGGACCGTCAGATCGTCGCGTTCACCCGCATCCTCGTGGATCGCCTTGCCGGGACCTCGGTGCGCATCATCGTCAACGACCGCGTCGACCTCGCACTTGCCGCCGGCGCGGACGGTGTCCACCTCGGCCGTGATGACGTCCCCGTCGCCGCGGCGAGACGCCTGGCACCGCAGGGTTTCCTCGTCGGCGGCACGTGCCGGAACGCCCATCAGGCCCGTGAGGCGAAGGCGCAGGGCGCCGACTACGTGGGTGTTGGGCCCGTCTATCCCACGACCACGAAGAGCGGTCTCCCCAACCCGATCGGGTTGGAGACGCTGCGTGATGCGGCTCGGGTCCTGCCGGCGATCGCGATCTCTGGCATCAACGCCGAGCGCGTGCCCGAGGTGATGGCGGCCGGGGCCTACGGGGTCGCGGTGGCGTCGGCCATCTGTCGATCACCCCAGCCCGCCATCGCCGCGAGAGGACTCGTCGACGCCATCGCGCTCGCATGAGGGTGGCGGTGATCGGTGCCGGCATAGTCGGTCTCGCCTGCGCGGAGGAGCTAGTGCGCTGCGGGCACGACGTGCGGGTGTTCGATCCCGACCCGGGCGGCGGCGCCACCCGGGCGGCGGCCGGGATGCTCGCCCCGGCCGGTGAGGCCTGGCACGGTGAGACCGACCTACTCAGGCTCGGCGTCGCCTCTGCGCGACTGTGGCCGGAGTACGCGGCTCGACTGCAGGCCGCCTCCGGCGTGGACATCGACCTGCGCACCGCGGGCACGCTGCTGGTGGGGCAGGACCACGACGACCTGCAGCAGATGCGACGCACGCTCGAGGTCCTCGCGACCCAAGGCATCGCCTTCCAGGAGCTCGACCGGCGAGAGGCACGCGCGCACGAGCCCACCTTGTCGCGGGTCGCCGGCGCGACCCTGCTTCCCGAGGATCACAACGTCAACCCGCGCCTGGTCGCCGAGGCCCTCCTGTGCCTGCTGGGTGACCGGGTGGTCCGTGCCCGGGCAACGGTGCTCGACGGGGGAGTCGCCTTCGCGGACGGGACCGAGTTCGGCTGCGACGCGGTGGTCGTCGCGACCGGGGCCGAGGCCCGAAGCCTGGTGCCGCAGGTCCGACCGGTCCGGGGAGAGACGATCCGGCTGCGGGGGGCCGACCGGCCGTCCCGGGTCCTGCGCGCGCGGGTGCACGGCGAGCCGGTGTACGTCGTGCCGCGGGCGGGCGGCGAGGTCGTGGTGGGTGCGACCGAGGAGGAGCATGCCTCGGAGCCGGTGGCGACGCTCGGGGCGGTGGTGCGGCTGCTGCACGCCGCGCGCACCCTCGTCCCCGGGCTGGAGAGCGCCGACGTCGTCGAGATCACCGCCCGGCATCGCCCCGGCACCCCCGACAACGGACCACTGCTCGGGGTCACTGACAGGCCAGGAGCGGTGCCGCAGCTGCTGGCCGTCGGCCACTACCGCGGTGGCGTGCTGCTCGCGCCGCTGACCGCCCAGGTGATCCGGGCTCACGTCGAGGACGGCGAAATCCCTGCGGTCGCGCGGCCGTTCGCGCCGAGCCGGTTTGGCCCGCACCAGATCTGTACGCCCGCCGATCACAGGAAGGACGCCATGTCATGAGGATCAACCTCAACGGCCAGCCGCGTTTCGTGGAGGAGGGCGCGACGTTGCAAGACGTGCTTCCTTCGGCCCGGGGAGTCGCGGCCGCCCTCAACGGGAGCGTCGTGCCCGCAGCATCGTGGGAGTCGACCCCGCTGTCGGAAGATGACGCGGTCGAGCTCGTCACCGCGCACCAAGGCGGGTGAGCGCGATGCAGGTAGCGGGCATCGAACTCCCCGGACGGCTGTGGATCGGCACCGGGGGGCTGACCAGCACCAGATTGGTGGGCGAGATCGTCGAGGCGGCCCGGCCCGGTCTGGTGACCGTATCGGTCCGGCGCACGTCTGACACTGGAAGCGGCGGGCTGCTCGACACGCTTCGGGGGCTGGGGGTACGCATCTTGCCGAACACGGCGGGATGCCTCAGCGCCCGGGAGGCCGTGCTCACCGCTCAGCTGGCGCGCGAGGCACTCGAGACCGACTGGGTCAAGCTCGAGGTGGTCGGCGACGAGACGAGCCTGATGCCGGACGCCGTCGAGCTGCTGGACGCAGCCGAGACGCTGGTCCGGCAGGGATTCACGGTGCTGCCCTACACCAGTGCCGACCCGGTCCTCGCTCGGCGCCTGGTCGACGTCGGCTGCGCGGCCGTCATGCCGCTCGGATCTCCGATCGGCACGGGCCGTGGCCTCGACGACCCCAGGGCCATCGAGGCCGTGCGCGCCGCTGTCGCGGTTCCCGTGGTCCTGGACGCCGGGATCGGCACCGCCAGCGATGCGGCGCTCGCGATGGAGCTGGGGTGTGATGCCGTGCTGGCGGCCACGGCGATCACCCGGGCGGACCGTCCCGCCCAGATGGCCGCGGCGTTGCGGGCGGCGGTGGGGGCCGGCGAGATGGCACGCCGGGCCGGCCGCATCCCCCGGCTCACCACCGCTCGCGCGTCGAGCCCGATGGCGGGCCGGGTGGGCACATGAACGTGCCCCGCGTGCTGCTGCTCACCGACCGCAGTCAGCTTCCTGCCGGCCGCGACCTCGTGGGCACCGTGGCCGCGTGCGTCGATGCGGGGCTCGACGCGGTGGTGCTGCGCGAGCTCGACCTGCCCGAGGACCAGCGGCAACGGCTCGCCCGCGCGCTCGGCGCGGCCGGGGTCGCCGTGCTCAGCGCTCGCACCCGGCTGGACGGAGTGGCCGGCGTGCACCTGGCAACGGCGCAGGCGCGCCCCGACGAGGGGCCTCCCCTCCCGCACGGACGTTCATGCCACGACGACGCCGAGATCCGCGCCGCCGCGTCCGGCGGTGCGTCGTACCTCACGATCTCGCCGGTCGCCGCGTCGGCGTCCAAGCCCGGCTACGGCCCCGCGCTCGGCCTGCCCGGCCTCCGACGTGCCGTGACGCTCGCAGGACACGTGCCGGTCTTCGCCCTGGGAGGGGTCGACGAGCAGAACGCCGCGGACCTGCGGAACGCGGGTGCCCACGGGGTGGCCGTCATGGGTGCCGTCATGCGCGCCGACGACCCCGCCGGCGCCTTCCGGCGGATCTCGCAGGCTGTCCGGTGAGCAGCCCGCTGGTCGCACTGACCGTCGCCGGCACCGACTCCGGCGGTGCCGCCGGGGTGGCCGCCGACCTGACGACGTTCGCGGCGCTCGGTGCGCACGGGGCCTGCGCCGTCACGGCCGTGACCGCCCAGGACACCGTCGGAGTGCGCCGGGTCGTGCCGCTGTCGGCCGACGATGTCCGGGCCCAGATCGACGCCGTCCTGGAGGACGTGCCGGTCGCCGTGGTCAAGACCGGCATGCTCGGGTCCGCCGAGGTCGCCGCAGTGGTGACCGACCTGCCGCCCGGACTCCCGCTGGTCGTGGACCCGGTCCTGGTGGCCACGAGCGGTGCGGAGCTCGGCGATGCCTCAGTGGTGGCCGCCTACCGCGACCACGTCCTTGCGCGAGCCACGGTCGTCACGCCGAACTTCGACGAGGCGCTCCGGCTGACCGGCGCCGGGCCGGCGGATCCGCGGGAGGACGTGGCTCTGGCCCTGCATGCGCTCGGGCCTGCGGTCGTGCTCACCGGTGGTGACGCCGAGGCCCCGACGTGCCACGACGTGGTGGTGGACGGCCGGGGCCGGGTGCAGACCCTCGAACACGCCGCCGTACCCACGACCAACGACCATGGCACCGGGTGCACGTTCTCGGCGGCCCTCGCCGTCCACCTGGCCAGCGGCGCCGACCTGATCGACGCCGCCACCGCCGCCCACACATTCGTGGCGGCCGCCCTGCGCACGAGCGCCGACTGGCGTCTCGGTCGCGGCCGCGGCCCGGTCGCCCACACGTTCACCCCAGCCCGACACAACCCGCCCACCCAGGAGAAGTGATGCAGATCCACCCGAGCCACAGCACCGTCCACCGCAGCGGATCGCGAGCCGACATCCGTGTCCCGTTCACCCGGGTCGCGCTGACCAACGGCGAGACGTTCGACAGATACACCACCGCCGGACCCGGCAGCGACCCCGAGGTGGGCCTGCCGCCCCTGCGGGCCGCCTGGGTCGCCGAGCGTGGCGACATCGAGGAGTACGCCGGGCGCGAGACCCAGCTGCTCGACAACGGCAAGGCCGCGCTCCGGCGGGGCGAGGCGCGCGAGCAGTGGCGGGGGACGAGGCCTCGTCCGCGCCGCGGCGCCGGCGTCGTCACCCAGATGCACTACGCCCGCCAGGGACGGGTGACCCCGGAGATGGAGTACGTCGCGATCCGTGAGGGCTGTGACGTCGAGCTGGTCCGCTCCGAGGTGGCAGCCGGGCGCGCGATCATCCCGGCCAACGTCAACCATCCCGAGGCCGAGCCGATGATCATCGGACGCCGGTTCCTGGTGAAGGTCAACGCCAACATCGGCAACTCCGCGGTGACGAGCTCGATCGCCGAGGAGGTCGACAAGCTCACCTGGGCGGTGACCTGGGGCGCGGACACGGTGATGGACCTGTCCACCGGGGACGACATCCACACCACCCGCGAGTGGATCATCCGCAACTCCCCGGTCCCGATCGGGACCGTGCCGATCTACCAGGCACTGGAGAAGGTCGACGGCGACGCCAGCAAGCTGACCTGGGAGGTGTTCCGGGACACCGTCATCGAGCAGTGCGAGCAGGGCGTGGACTATATGACCATCCACGCCGGCGTGCTGCTGCGCTACGTGCCGCTGACCGCCCAGCGGATCACCGGGATCGTGTCTCGTGGCGGTTCGATCATGGCCGGCTGGTGCCTCGCGAACCACGAGGAGAACTTCCTCTACACCCACTTCGACGACCTGTGCGAGATCTTCGCCCGGTACGACGTGTCCTTCTCGCTCGGCGACGGCCTCCGTCCCGGCTGCACCGCCGACGCCAACGACGAGGCGCAGCTCGCCGAGCTCCGCACCCTGGCGGAGCTGACGCAGCGCGCCTGGGAGCACGACGTGCAGGTGATGGTCGAGGGCCCCGGGCACGTGCCGCTGAACCTGGTGGAGGAGAACGTCGTCCTGCAGCAGGAGTGGTGCCACGGCGCGCCGTTCTACACCCTCGGGCCGCTGGCCACCGACATCGCGCCCGGCTACGACCACATTACCTCTGCCATCGGCGCGGCGGCGATCGCCATGCACGGTACCGCGATGCTGTGCTACGTCACCCCCAAGGAGCACCTCGGCCTGCCCAACCGCGACGACGTGAAGACCGGGGTGATCACCTACAAGCTCGCCGCCCACTCGGCCGACGTCGCCAAAGGTCACCCCGGTGCCCGCGACTGGGACGACACGCTGTCACGTGCCCGTTTCGAGTTCCGCTGGCACGACCAGTTCGCGCTCTCCCTGGACCCGCACACCGCCGAGGCGTTCCACGACGAGACCCTCCCGGCCGAGGCCAGCAAGACCGCGCACTTCTGTTCCATGTGCGGGCCGAAGTTCTGCTCGATGCGGATCAGCCAGGACGTCCGCGACTACGTCGCGACGGGCATGGCCGAGAAGTCCGCACAGTTCCTCGAGCTCGGGAGCTCGGTCTACGTGGACGACGAGACTTACAGTGGAGCCCTCTGACCCTGGCAGCTAGGACTTGGGGGCACTATCGAGAGATTCGAGTCGTGTCGCGAATATGTCCCGAAAACGCGAGCGCAAGCCGTCAGACGAGCACGCACGGCGTCAAGAACTCGGGGTCCGAGGATGTTCCGTTGCCGGACGTTCGTGCAGGTCACGGCCCATGTCAGCAAGCCTGGTCAAAGCACTCTCTAGCGCGATGGCGACGCGGGCGGCGTCCAGAGGTCGCAGGTTCAAATCCTGCCCCCGCTACGAATCTCAGGCTCGGAATCTACGGATTCCGAGCCTGAGAGGTTTCAAGACTTGATCACGTGTCCATTTGGTGTCCAGAAACCCGGTCCAGGAACCCTCTGTGGGCCGGAAGCTGGCTTCAGCTGCGGAGTCGCTCCGTCCAGCACGGAGTGGTGCGGAGACCTCCGCACACCTACTCGGCATGGACAGCACCACACCGACCTTGAGCGGCTTGGAGCCGCTGATGAGCATCGAGGAACTCTCCGAGTACCTCAACGTGCCTGTCAGGACGCTGTACGACTGGCGCTTGGCCGGCAAAGGACCGTGCGCGGTTCACATCGGACGACAGATCCGATACTTCGTCACCGACGTTCACGAGTGGCTGCGGCAGAACCGCGAGGCCGAGCCGGGGCGCCCGCCCAAGGGGCGGTGAAGCGTCGTGGGTAGGCCACGCACCCCGATAGGCACCTTCGGGGATATCACCTACGTCAAGGTGGCGGGCGCTCGGGTCCGGGCACGCACCCGCTACCGCGACGACGACGGCCAGGTCCGCCGTGTCTCGGCCACTGGTGCCACCACTAAGGAGGCCGAGCGCAACCTGAAGAAGGTGCTCTCGCAGCGGCCGAGCCACGTCGCCACGGGAGAACTCACCGGCGACACCTCGTTCGCCAAGCTCGTTGAGGTCTGGCTGGAGGACCTCGATCTGGAGAACAAACTCGCACCGAGCACGCGGGCGCTCTACGAGCGGAACATGCGCCAGCTCGTGATGCCGGCCTTCGAGCACTACGTGCTGCGCGAAATCACGGTTCGGAAGGTCGACCAGTTCATCAAGACGTTGGCGACCACGAAGAGCTACAGCATGGCCAAGCAGGCGCGGACCGTTCTCAGCCTCGCGTTCGGATTGGCGGTGCGATATGACGCCGTGGTCAAGAACCCCGTGCGTGACACGACCAGGCTCAGGAGGCCGCCGTCGCAGGCCATGGCGCTGACGGCCAAGCAGATTGATGCCATCCGGGCCGCCGTCCACGGTTGGCGGCGTGGCCCAGGCGTGCCCGGACCGCCTCCGGACGGCCAGTTGGAGCAGATCATCGAGGTCATGCTCGGGACGTCGGCCCGCATCGGCGAGGTGCTCGCCATCCGTAAGTGCGATGTCGACGTCACCGGCACCCCGGCGACAGTTCGTATCTGCGGAACCATCGTCTCACCGGCGGGCAAGCCAACGCACCGGCAGGCCCACCCGAAGACCGCGAAGTCGACGAGGAGTGTCTCGGTTCCATCTTGAACCGCCCCGGCGAGTCCGGAGGCTGGGTTTGGTGGCTCAGCCGGTCGGCGTGAGCTCGTTTCGTGCAGCGTAGTGAAGTTCCTCGGCTGCGATGGGTGTGAGGTCGTCTAGCGCTTCGTGGGGGCGCTCGGTGTTGAAGAAGTCGACCCAGTTCAGGGTCTCCAGCTCGACGTGCTCGACTCCGCGCCAGGGCCCCTCGGGCCGGATGAGTTCGGCTTTGTAGAGCCCGATCTGCGACTCCGCCAGGGCGTTGTCGTATGTCAAGGGACAGTAGGAACTGCCCAGTGGCGGACATAAGACCTGCCCGCTGACGGTCACGAGAACTGCCCGGTGGTGGCCATGGGATCTGCCCAAAGGGGGCGGCGGCCACCACCGACCAGGTCGGTCAGCTCAAGGGGCTCACCCCT
>CAEZYQ010000010.1_pt1 | contig 131573 bp, 109 predicted proteins | sample 7265561 | NCBI WGS metagenome assembly CAEZYQ01 (sample SAMEA6813939, study PRJEB35770) | uncultured Nocardioides sp. | biome: Freshwater; feature: Freshwater reservoir; material: water | place: Czech Republic | collected 2017-04-14 | depth 30m m | reverse complement strand
GCCGGCCCCAGGACCAGACGGACACATCGCTCGCAGGACACCCCAAGAGGGGTCACGTCGTCGAAGAGTCACACCCGGCCCCAGGAACCAGCGCCACCCTGCCAGCCAGCCCCAGGCCAGCCACCGAAAGACTCACAGTCGTCGAGACCTCGCAACCTAGAAAGCAGCCCGGACCTCCCCGACCGGCACCCCACCCCCGAGCAGCACATGCCCCCCGGTACGCCGCACCGCCTCGGCATCCACCCCGTCCATCTCCAGCACCCCCGACCGCTCCAGTGCCGCCGCCATGACCACCGGCCGGGCCCGTGCACCCCCGTCCTCGATCTTCAGCGCGAATGCCCGCCCGTCCGGCAGCGCGACCGCGTAGCACGCCTCCGCGCCGGCCTTACCGATCGCGCCGGGCACCGCCCGCAGCAGCAGCAGCTCGTCGCGCGTCGAGCCCGACACCAGCTCCGGGTGCGCCCGGATCGCCTCGGCCACCCGAGACTCGGCCCCCGACGACGCGACGGCCAGGGACCTGAACGCCCGCGCCAGCCCCGTCAGCGACGCGGACAGCAGCGGTGCCCCGCACCCGTCGACCGCGACGGTGTCGACCGGCTCTCCGGTCAACCGCGCGAACGTCGCGAGGATCGCCTGCTGCAGCGGGTGCGCGGGGGAGAGGTACGTCGCGGTGTCCCACCCGTTCGCTACGCAGGTCGCCAGCATCGCTGCGTGCTTGCCCGAGCAGTTCATGAAGAGCCGCGATGCCGACGCGCCCGAGCGCAGTGCCTCGTCCCGTACGCCGTCGATCATCGGCCAGTCCACCGGGCACTGCAGGTCGTCCTCGCTCAGGCCCGCGCCGGCGAGGATGCGCTGCACCGCCTCGAGGTGCATCGCCTCGCCCGAGTGGGAGGCGCAGGCCATCGCCAGAAGGTCGGGCGGCAGGTCGAGGCCCGCCTCGACCATAGCGACGGCCTGCAGCGGCTTGTTGCACGATCGCGGCAGCACGGGGGAGTCGACGTCACCGACCGCCCACGCGACCGACCCGTCAGGCGCCAGCGCCACCACGGATCCGTGGTGCCGCCCCTCGACGAACCCGGAGCGCACGACCTCGGCCACGACCTGTGCTGATGTCATGCGCGGACGGTAGCCCCGCGCCCGGTGCCGGAGGAAAGGCGACTACCTCTGTCAAGATACGTCGGTGAGCGACACCGCTGCTGTGCCCCAGCACTGCCCGACGCCCCGCGAGCTCGACGACCTCGAGCTCCTCTCCACCGGGGCCCTCGCCCCCATCGTTGGGTTCCACGTGACGTCAGACGTGGCGCCGGAGGTCGAGCAGCGAGCGCCAGCGAGCGTCGTCGAGACCGCGGAACCTGACAGCGAACGTCTCATCAGCCTCTCGCTCCCGGCAGAGGTCCGGGCCCAGGCCGAGCAGGCCGGCGCTGTCGAGCTGGTCGACCCCGAGGGCCTCCCGCTCGCCCGAGTGACCGTGCCCAGCGGGGAGGTCCAGCCGCTCACCCACGCGCAGTACGGCCCCTTCCGCGACCTCTACCTCACCCCCGCCCAGGCCCGCGAGCGGTACGCCGGCCGCACCTGGGTCCCCGTGACCGACGCCCTCACCGTGGCGCAGGTCGAGCAGGTCCGTGCGCTCGGCCCGGTCGTGCTCGTCGCGCTGGTGGGCCACGGCACCCCCGAGCTGTCCCCGGTCGCGCTGGTCCGCGCGACCTGCCTCGTCGCGCGGACCCTCCCCGACGCCGCCGTCGTCGCGGTGCCGCTGGCCGCCCACGACGACCCCGAGGCCGACCACGCGCTGGGGGTGCAGGTGCTGGCGACGTACGCCGGCGACGACCCGGTCACCGCCCTCGCCGACGACGACGGCGACTACGCGCCCGAGGCGGCCGAGGTCGTGGCCCGCGACCGCCCGGAGAGGGACGAGCAGGGGCTGGTCCTCTTCTTCACCGGCCTCTCCGGCAGCGGCAAGTCCACCCTGGCCCGCGCGCTCATGGACAAGATCCTGGAGCAGGGCACCCGCACGATCACGAGCCTCGACGGCGACGTGGTGCGCCGCAACCTCTCGGCCGGCCTCACGTTCTCCAAGGAGGACCGCGAGACCAACATCCGCCGCATCGGCTGGGTGGCCGCGGAGATCTCCCGCCACGGCGGGCTGGCCGTGGTCAGCCCGATCGCGCCGTTCGACGAGACCCGCCAGCAGGTGCGGGCGATGGTCGAGGAGGCCGGCGGCGCGTTCTTCCTCGTCCACGTCGCCACGCCGCTGGAGGAGTGCGAGCGCCGCGACCGCAAGGGGCTCTACGCCAAGGCCCGCCGCGGCGAGATCCCCGAGTTCACCGGCATCTCCAGCCCCTACGAGGTCCCGACCGACGCCGACGTCGTCGTCGACACCACCGGCCGCACCATCCCCGATGCCCTCGGCGACGTGGTCGACGCGCTCGCCGAAAGCGGGTATCTCGACCTGCGCGACGCGGCCGACGGCGAGGAGCCCCTCAGGGTGCTCTTCGTGTGCACCGCCAACATCTGCCGCAGCCCCTTCATGGAGCTCACCGCCCGCCACCTGGCCGGCGACGCCGCGATCGAGTTCCGCTCCGCCGGCACCCACGGCTTCCCCGACCACCCGATGAACCCCGAGATGACCGTGACCCTCGAGCCCCGCGGCGTCACCGGCCACGAGGCGTTCCGCAGCCGCGCGCTGACCAAGGACGAGCTGGACTGGGCCGACGTCGTCCTCACCGCCGAGGCCGAGCACCGCCAGTTCATCCTCGACGACCACCCGGCCGACTTCCGCAAGGTCTTCACCCTCGGCCAGTTCGTCGAGTCCCTGGCCGGCCACGAGGACCTGCACGGGCGCGCGCTGCTCGAGGCCGTCGGCTCCCGGCGTACGACGGCGAGCCCCGACCTCGACGTCGCCGACCCCTACCGGCGCGGCCCCGAGGCGGCCGAGCGCGCCGCCGCCCACATCGAGTCCCTCCTCCGCGCGGCCCTGGCCGCCCTCACCCCGAAGGCCTCCGCGTGAACGACATCCTCACCCTCACCGCCCTCTCGATCGCGGCGGCCGGCTTCTTCGTCGGCATCGTGGTCGGCCTCACCGGCATGGGCGGCGGCGCCCTCATGACGCCGGCGCTGATCTTCCTCGGCGTCGGCGGGGGAGAGGCGGCCACGGTCGTGACCGCCGACCTCACCGCCGCCGCGGTCTACAAGACCGGCGGCGCCGCCGTGCACGCGCGCGAGGGCTCGCCCAACTTCAAGCTCGCGATGTGGCTGATCCTGGGCTCGGTCCCGATGGCGTTCATCGGCCCCTACGCCGTCGACGCGCTCACCGACGACCCGGAGGAGCTCGACAACGTCCTCAAGCTGAGCATCGGCTTCGCGCTGCTGTTCGCGGCCGCGACGTACGCCCTCCGGCTCTACATCAACCTGCGCCGCGTCCGCGCCGGCGGTCACGGCGGCGACCCGAACCCCCGCATCCGCCCCGTCCCGACCCTGCTGGTCGGCATGCTCGGCGGCGCGCTCGTCGGCATCACCAGCGTCGGCTCCGGCTCGGTGATCATGATCGCGCTGCTGATGCTCTACCCCGGCCTCTCGGCGGTGAAGCTGGTGGGCACCGACCTCGTCCAGGCCGTCCCGCTCGTGCTGTCGGCCGCGATCGCCAACATCACCATCCACGGCCTCGACTGGGGCATCGCGATCCCGCTGATCCTCGGCTCCGTGCCCGGCACGCTCCTGGGCTCGCGGATCGCGCCGCGCGTCCCGCAGTCCTACATCCGCCGCGGCATCGTCGTCGTCCTGACCATGTCCGGCGTCGCGCTGCTCGACAAGGCCGGCTGGGCCCCGCTGGGCCGCGAGGAGACCCACCCCGTCCTCATCGCCGTCGTCGGCCTCGTCGTCCTCGCCCTGCTCCCCATCGTCTGGGGCTTCCTGCGCAAGGAGCAGGGCCTCCCGTTCATGGGCGCCCCCACGGTCAGCGAGCTCGACACCTGGAACTACGCCGGGGCCCGGTCGACCGGTGCGGTGCGGTCGAAGGAGAATGGGGGCGACAGGGCGCCACGCGCCTGACCCCATCCTCAGGAGGCCCACGCGGTGAATAGGCAGCGTGTCCTCGTCATCGGTCTCAACTACGCGCCGGAGCACACCGGCATCGCGCCCTACACGGCGGGCATGGCTGCCGGACTGGCTCGTGACTTCGACGTCGACGTCCTGACCGTCCACCCGCACTACCCCGAGTGGCGCGTGGCGGACGGATACGGCGGATGGCGCCGACGCGAGGTGGTCGACGGGGTCCGGGTCTCCCGGGTGCGGCACTACGTGCCCACGAACCCGACGGGCCTGAGCAGGGTGGTGAGCGAGGCGTCGTACGCCGCGCGGGCGCTGGCGCCGTCCGTACCGCGTCCCGACGTGATCATCACCGTCACCCCGGCCCTCGCCCCCGTCGCGTCCGCGCTGGCGCTGGGCAAGCGATGGCGGGTGCCCGTCGGTGTCGTGGTCCAGGACCTCTACAGCAAGGCGTTCGCCGAGCTCGGCATCGCTGGAGGGCGACTCGACGACGGCGCCCATCGATTCGAGCGCGCGCTGCTGCGCAGGGCGGACGGGGTCGTCACGATCCACGACCGGATGGCCGATGTCGCGGCGCGCGACTTCGGTCTGCACCGGGACGAGATCACCGTCATCCCCAATTGGACCCACGTGGAGCCGCCCACGGGCGACCGCGACGCGCGGCGCAAGGAGCTGGGCTGGGACGACGGGCGACTGACAGTCGTGCACGCCGGCAACATGGGCGCCAAGCAGGGACTGGAGCACCTCGTCCCCGTGGCCCGGCTCATCGACGAGCGCGACCTCCCGATCCGACTCGTGCTGGTCGGCAACGGGGGCCAGCGCCCGCAGCTCGAGGAGCAGGCGCAGGGCACGCGCAGCCTGGAGTTCTGGGACGCACTGCCGGGTGACACCTTCATGGACACCCTGGCGGCAGCCGACGCGCTGCTGCTGCACGAGAGGCCGGGGATGAAGGAGATGTGCGTCCCCTCCAAGCTGACGACGTACTTCGCGGCCGCCCGTCCGGTGGTCGCGGCCACCGAGGCCGAGAGCGCAGCCGCCTTCGAGGTCGCGGCGAGCGGTGCCGGCGTCGTGGTCCGTCCGGGCGATGCGCCTGCGCTGGTGACCCAGCTGGAGGCCCTGCGCGACCAGGACCTGCAGGGAGCAGGACAGCGAGGACTGGCGTATGCCCGCCGCACCCTGGACGAGGGTCGAGCGCTCGACGACTACCGAGTGTGGGTCTCATCGTTGCTCTCGGGGAAGCGTTGACCGATCACGGTCCCGTCGGCAGCACCGAAGATGACTCCTTCGGGTACGTCACGACGCACCACCGTGTTGGGCAGCACCAGGGCGTTCCGGCCGATCGTGACGCCGCCGAGCACCATGGCGCGAGACGTCACCCACGCGCCGTCCTCGACGCGGATCGGGCGTGTCACCAGCGCCATGTCGGTGCGGAAGGCGTGGGTGCCGGTGGTGACGAAGGTGCCCTGGGAGATGACCACGTCCGATCCGATGACCAGGCGGTCCTGGTTGTGCAGCCACACGTCCTCGCCCAGCCAGGACCGATCGCCCACCACGAGCTTCCAGGGAAAGCGCACCCGGAGCCCTGGCCGGGTGATCACCCCAGACCCGATCTCGGCGCCGAAGGCTCGCAGCACGGCGACCCGCAGGCCCGAGCTCAGCTGCAGGGAGCTGCGGACCAGCAGTGGCTCGACGAGTGCCCACGCCAGCACCCACAGGAACCCGCGGTCCCATGCCTCCCGTGATCCAGGGGCGTCGGCCAGGTTGATGGGCGCTCGCACGGCAGCAGGCTAGTCGCGACCGTAGATGTCTCGGGTGTAGACGCGGTCCTCGACATCCTCGAGCTCGGGCCCGCGCCGATTGGCGACGATGACGTCGCTGCGCTTCTTGAACTCATCCAGATCGCGCACGACCTCGGAGCCGAAGAAGAGCTCGTCCTCCATGGTCGGCTCGTAGACGACGACCTCGACGCCCTTGGCCTTGATCCGCTTCATCACCCCCTGGATGGAGGACATCCGGTAGTTGTCGGACCCCTCCTTCATCACCAAGCGGTAGACACCGACCGTCGACGGCTTGCTGCGCAGGATGTCGTCGGCCACGAAGTCCTTGCGCGTGGTGTTGGCCGAGACGATCGCGCTGATGAGGTTCTGCGGGACGTCCTGGTAGTTGGCCTGCAGCTGCTTGGTGTCCTTGGGCAGGCAGTAACCCCCGTAGCCGAAGCTGGGGTTGTTGTAGTGCGTGCCGATCCGGGGGTCGAGGCTGACGCCCTCGATGATCTGCGAGGTCGACAAGCCGTGCCTGGCCGCGTAGGTGTCGAGCTCGTTGAAATAGGCCACCCGCAGGGCGAGGTAAGTGTTGGCGAACAGCTTGATCGCCTCCGCCTCGGCCGAGTCCGTCAGGAGGACCGGCACATCGCTAGTAACGGCGCCCTCGAGCATGAGGTCGGCGAACCGGCGGCCGTCGTCGCCGCGGTCGCCCACGACGATCCGCGACGGGTGGAGGTTGTCGTGCAGCGCGCGGCCCTCCCGCAGGAACTCAGGGCTGAAGACGATGTGCGCGCCCAGGTGCTCCCCACGCATCCGTGCGGTGAAGCCGACCGGGATGGTCGACTTGATGACGATGACAGCGGTCGGATTGACCTCGCGCACCACCTTGATGACCGACTCGACCGAGCTGGTGTCGAAGTTGTTCGTGTCGGGGTCGTAGTCGGTGGGCGTCGCGACCACGACGAACTTCGCACCGGCGTACGCCGCGTCGGCGTCTGTCGTGGCGTGCAGGTCCAGGTCGCGGGTGGCGAGGTACTCGCTCATCTCCGGGTCGATGATGGGCGACTCGCCCTTGTTCACCAGGTCGACGCGCGTCTGGTCGACGTCCACAGCCCACACCTGGTGGTGCTGGGCGAGGATGACGGCGTTGGAGAGCCCGACGTATCCGAGGCCGGCGACTGCGATCTTCACCGGTCGAACCCTACGGCTGTCGCTGCTCGTCGGCTGTCGATGTCGTCACTTCCAGGCGGAGAAGGCCCGCAGACCGTCGGATCCGTCACTCGCCAGGCGTGCGCCGACATGACAGGAGGCGGCTCGTGACTACGATGAGGGCTGCTCACCCGAGGAGAGGTCCTTTTCGCATGCCCGACACCCACGCCGACTACCGGCTGAGTCAGCTCGACCAGCTGGAGGCGGAGTCGATCCACATCTTCCGCGAGGTCGCGGCGGAGTTCGAGAAGCCGGTGCTGATGTTCAGCGGCGGCAAGGACTCCATCGTGATGCTGCGCCTGGCGGAGAAGGCCTTCTACCCGGCGAAGATCCCTTTCCCTGTGCTGCAGGTCGACACCGGCCTGGACTTCCCCGAGGTGCTGGAGACCCGTGACAACTGGGTCAACCGCCTCGGCGTCCAGCTCGTGGTCGCCAGCATCGACGACGCGATCGCCAACGGCATCGTGGTCGACGACGGCAAGACCAGCCGCAACCGCCTCCAGATCGGCACGCTGCTCAATGCGATCGAGGAGAACGGCTTCACCGCCGCCTTCGGTGGTGGCCGACGCGACGAGGAGAAGGCCCGCGCCAAGGAGCGCGTCTACTCCCACCGCGACGAGTTCGGCCAGTGGGACCCCAAGAACCAGCGTCCCGAGCTGTGGAGCCTCTACAACGGCCGGCTCCACGAGGGCGAGCACATGCGCATCTTCCCGATCTCGAACTGGACCGAGCTCGACGTGTGGTCCTACATCGCCCGCGAGGGCATCGAGATCCCCTCGATCTACTTCTCCCACCAGCGCCGGGTCTTCGAGCGCGGCGGGATGCTGATGACCGAGACCCCTCTCAACCCGATGAAGGACGGCGAGGTCGCTGAGGAGCGCACCGTCCGCTTCCGCACCTGCGGTGACATCACCCTGACCGGCTGCGTGGAGTCCACGGCCAGCACGGTCGAGGAGATCATCGAGGAGATCGCCGTCGCCCGCGTCACCGAGCGTGGCGCCACCCGCGGGGACGACAAGTTCTCCGAGGCCGCCATGGAGGACCGCAAGAAGGAGGGCTACTTCTGATGGCCACCGAGAACGCCGCCGACGTCGTCGAGAACGTCACCACCAACATGGACCTGCTCCGATTCGCCACGGCCGGCTCGGTCGACGACGGCAAGTCCACCCTCATCGGTCGCCTCCTGCTCGACTCCAAGTCGATCTTCGAGGATCAGCTCGAGGCCGTCGAGGCGACCTCCAAGGGCAAGGGTTACGACTACACCGACCTCGCTCTGCTGACCGACGGTCTCCGTTCGGAGCGCGAGCAGGGCATCACCATCGACGTGGCGTACCGCTACTTCGCGACCCCGACCCGCAAGTTCATCATCGCGGACACCCCGGGCCACGTGCAGTACACCCGCAACATGGTCACGGGTGCCTCGACCGCCGACCTGGGTCTCGTCCTGGTCGACGCCCGCCAGGGGCTCACAGAGCAGTCCCGCCGGCACGCGGTGATCCTCTCGCTGCTGCGCGTCCCGCACCTCGTGCTCGCGGTGAACAAGATGGACCTCGTCGACTTCGACGAGAAGATCTACGAGAAGATCCACGACGAGTTCACCCAGTTCGCCACGAAGCTCTCGATCCCGGACCTCGAGGTCATCCCGATCTCGGCGCTCCAGGGCGACAACGTGGTCAACCGCTCCGAGAACATGCCCTGGTACTCCGGTCCCACGCTCATGCACCACCTCGAGCACGTGCACGTCGCCTCCGACCGCGACCTCATCGACGCGCGCTTCCCCGTGCAGTACGTCGTCCGCCCCAAGTCCGACGAGTTCCACGACTACCGCGGCTACGCGGGTCAGGTCGCTGGCGGCGTCCTCAAGCCCGGTGACGAGGTCGTCGTCCTGCCGTCCGGCATGACGTCGAGGATCTCCAAGATCGAGATCTTCGACCGCGAGATCCCCGAGGCATTCCCGCCGATGTCGGTCACGGTCAGCCTCGAGGACGACGTTGATGTGTCCCGCGGCGACATGATAGCCCGCGTCAAGAACGCGCCGGCCCCCAGCCAGGACATCGACGCGATGGTCTGCTGGATGACCAACGCTCCGCTGAAGCCACGCCAGAAGCTCGCCATCAAGCACACGACGCGGACTGCGCGCGCCCTTGTGAAGGACATCCAGTACCGCCTGGACATCAACACCCTGCACCGCGACCAAGAGGCCGGCGAGCTCGGTCTGAACGAGATCGGTCGGGTTCAACTCCGCACCACGGTGCCGCTGTTGTGCGATGCATACTCGAAAAATCGCGCGACCGGCAGCTTCATTCTCATCGACGAGGCCACCGGCGTCACCGTAGGTGCAGGAATGATGAACTCCTGATCGCGCAAGAATAGTCTGGCACGCGAAGTTCAAGATCGGACAGGGTTCCTGATTCTTGACAAATCTACGAAATCATTGGCCCCGACTGGCTAAGCAAGCCATCCGGCTGAGGTAGAGTGGTGAGTTATGGAACAGCGCTCCCAGTCACATTTTGGTAGTGCGGTTTACGCAACCAATGTCATGCATTCACAGCACGTTATCAGTGCTCTCGAGTCTAGATTCAATACCGTCGATTTGCTCAGGCCGATCGCCGTGCCCACTTGGATTTCGACCTCTCCAGTGTTACCTGGAACCCTCCGTGATCTGGCTCAAAAACGTACTCAACCAGCGGTCGGACGCGGCACGAAAACCCACTTCCTCGGAATGCAGCAGTTTGCTCACCCAATCGCCAACAGATTGCCGTCCGCAAGCAGATGGGTTCCGGACCCGCGTTCGACGACTGAACTGAGTGCAACGAAGGTTGCTAAGTATGCTGCGAAAACTGATTACTTTCAATTTGTTGAAGGCTTGGGACACAAGACGCTAATTGCTCGAAGGCGCTCGTCACAGATCGCAGTGATGGAACGGCGGAACCTACACCATCGCGTGTTTGAGAATCCCCGCCCAGTGTTCGCGGGATTTCCCGTAGAGCCGTATCTCGACCCGATCAGGGACATGCTCGACATTGAATATGCTGAGGCAGACATTGTCGTTACTTACTCAGAAGTTGCGAGAGTGTCGATTGCGGAGGCGATCAGACAACCACATAAAGTTGTAACAATCCCTCTGCCCGTTTGCGTGCCCGCGCGTGCTTCTGTGACGCACGTGGACCCGCACCGCCTCCTGTTTGTTGGACGGGTCAACGTAGACAAGGGCGCGGACGTCCTGTTGGCTGCGTTGCGCCTGCTTCCTCGGCAATACACACTTACGGTCGCTGGGCCCGCCACTACAGTCGTGCGCGAGTTGTTGGTTCGCGAGCCAAGGGTCAACTACGTGGGCTTGGCAAGCCGCGATCGCTTAAACGCGCTCTACTCAACTCATTCCATCTTCGTGATGCCTTCGGTGGAATCATTTGGTCTAGCCATTATCGAAGCCGCCTCGTACGGGATGCATCTCGTCGTAGCCTCCACTTCAGGTGTAGCTGACCGGATAGACCCCCGGTTGCGGTCGACGATTGCCCGAATGGATCCACACCATCTAGCGGACGTCATCGTCTCTCAACAAGAAGCGTGCTCCGAAAACAAGCACATAAGTGGACGCACGGCACTCGATGGGCTGATGACTTGGGCTAGCGTCGACAACATCGAAAAACAATACGATGCACTCCTTTGCAATGGGATATAGTCCGTGCATATTCTATACGTACTAAACGAATTTCCCGTAGTCTCTCAGACGTTTGTGTCAAACGAGATCGAGGAGCTACGTCGTCTCGGTCATAGGGTCACGGTCATCGCGTCACGCGGAGGCAAACGTCGGAGCCCGCCGTATCCTGATCTTGCACTAGCGACGCTGTCACTGCGCCGCCTCCTTATCGCCCATGCGCGCTTCCTGCTTAGGGACGCGCGAGCGTACATCCGATTTGCGGGTGCGGCGCTACGTTTAGGACATTACGGATTTCCCTGGAGCTTGAGCGTCCCCGCGGTGATGGAATGGCTCGAAACTCAACCTCGGGTGGATCACATCCACACTCACTTCGCCGTACGTGCTGCCGGCACAGCTGAGTTGATCAGACAATGCATTGGCTGCTCTCGTTCCGTTACAACTCATGCCGCGGACATATATCTCTCAACTGACCGCGCATTACGTGCACGATTACGTAACGCCACGGTAGGTACAGTGACGGACTACAACAGGAAGCTCCTTACAGAAAGGGGCATACATGTAGCCGGCCTGGTGCGTTGCGGGGTACATATTCCAGAGCGCAGCGGTGCAGACTACTACGACCGCGGTCCCGTCGCCATGTCGTTAGGTCGACTAGTGCCCAAAAAGGGCCACGACACCGCAATCCGAGGGATAGCGCTGCGAAATGCACAAATAACTCATCCGGGCGACAGATGGATCCTAAAAATCGTTGGCGATGGACCGGAACTAGCAAGACTGAAAGATCTGTCGCGAGAACTGGACTCGGAAGGTCAGGTTCAGTTTTTGGGATCCCTAAACCACAACCAGGTCTTGCAACTATTACGCGAGTCTAGAGCGCTTGTGTTGGCGTGCAAGGAATCTCCGGATGGCGACGCAGACGGACTTCCAGTCGCTATTCTCGAGGCTGCGGCTCTCAAGACACCCATAATCGCCGGTCTCGTCACGGGGATATCGGAGTTCGTCGATACGTCTACTGGAGCTGGCTATGGACGCATTAGTCCATCACAAGTCGCGGACTCACTTCTTAGCCTTGAGTTGTGTGACCCCATCTGGACCTCTAGGGTCGAGGCGGCTTATCATCGGGTAGGCACGGAGTTCAGTCTGCGCGGACAAGCGGAATCTCTCATCGCCTTGATAGCTGCAAACTGATGAAGTGCAAGAGTTTCCACAAGACGCTGTTCACCGTGAGCGCCCAAGGCGGTGCTCAAATTCTGTCTGCTGCCGTGGGAATTATCGCCGTCCGTAGTATGCCCGTTCAAGAGTTCGTCCTATATACGCTAATCGTTAGCTTGGCCGCATCCATATTTGTCGCTGCCAATAGTGGCTTCGTCGCCTCTCTTTTCGGAATCGGAGGGCGCCTCGACGGCAGAGATGCGGCGCGTTTCATACGTAGCCTGATCTCGTGGCAACGCAAGAACTGCGTCATCGCTGCAATTCTCTCAGCTCCCATCACGGCGGCGATCGCTTGGTCCACATTAGGCTCGCTATCGGCCGTGGCAATCTCGTTAGTGCTAACTCCCTTATTGGTCCTAGCCAACGCGAGCGCAAATTCGGCTTCGCAGGTGTGCATCATGAAGGCAGATAGAGCTGCGATCTACAGGGGACTCTATTTCACTTCTCTAACGAGAGTGGTTCTGGCCTCTTGCTTAGCAGTTGGCAAAGTAGGTTTCGCGGCCATCTTCGTCCTTGTGAACGTTACCGGCTTTATGGCTTCTAGGGCGACGCAAAACGGGGTTCTCCGTAAACTAGTTGGTAATTCCAACGATGTTTGGTCTGACAGCCAGCGACGAGAGGTATCACAGAAGCAGCGCAAACTATTGCCGTCATCACTGTATCTTGGGTTTCAGTCCCAGATTGGCGTGGTGACGCTAGGTTTAGCCGGCGCGGCTGGCGCTGTTGCCGATTTGGGAGCCCTGAATCGATTTGCAATCGCATACGCTGTGGTTATTAGTGCCGTGTCTGTGACAGTCATGCCGCTCATTGCGAGAGCAGAGCAGCACGAAGTGGGACGGCTCTTCGTGCTCGTAGCTTTAGCTGTCATCGCAATTGCAACATCGTTCCTTCTTGTCACACTGCTCTGGCCCGAGATCTTCCTGCTCATGCTTGGAAGTCAATACAGCCATCTCCGGGAGGTTCTTCCGACGTGGTCGGTAGCGTTCGGACTCATGACTCTTGCGGAATCCCTCGCGTCGTGTAATGCGGCGAGAGGTCACGTTCGATCTGCTTGGCTAGAGGTGCCGATAAGCTTGGGTGTAATTGTAAGCTCGACTCTTTGGCTAAACTACGATAACGTCATTGATCCTCTGCACCTCATGATTGCCCTGATGTCTGTTCGTCTAGCCGTCCAATTGCTTGTCTATGCCGCCGAGCTGAGGACGGCCAAGCACTAATCTCTTCGGATGGGCGCGCGCGTGCCTTCAAGTGCGCTCGCAGCTCGTGCTTGGAAGCCTAACGAGGTGGCTGCGTGCAAAACTCGTCCAGGCGTAGCCTTACTGATAGACACGAGTGCATGGTCCAGTGGACGATCGGTCGCTTCGATCTCATCGATAAGTGCTGTGAACTCGGCCGCATTAACGGCTACAAGGTGCGTCTGCAACTTACCGCCCTCCCGAACAAGATGATTCCCGCGCGACCAACCAAATCTAAAGGCCCAAGAGGGGACGGTGTCCCTCGAGAGAATGCGGCGTCGAAGATTCCAAGCTGGGGAACCGCGTTCTAACCAAGAGGCGGCACATTCATAGCCCAGCTGAATTGCCGCCGCTGTTTTCAGATCTGAATCAAGAATCTGTTCGATGAGGGGCCGTGCACGCCAAAATAGCCTCAAATCATCTTCGCCGACGAGCAACCACCCCTGCGCTTCTTGAAGGGAAGTCGCAAGCTCCCGCCACGTTGCAACAAGACACTTTTCGCCTGCAGACATGTAACGCGAAGGGGGTTGCGGCTCACGGTCCGGGGTAACAGCCGAAACGAGGACCACCGAGAAGCCGCGCCGCTTGAGATGACGAACGCTAGACCTGGCACGCTTAGAGTTCGGGTCAACTGTAATAAGGTAGATTGATAAGCTTGTCGTTGTCACAGATGCAGTCATCTAACTCTCATTCCTGCCAATTAACGCTGCCATTATATTGAGATACGCATTAGCTTCTCTCTCAGGCGTAAATTGCTCGAGGTGAAGGGCAATAGCGGCTGGGTCCGGTGGCGGAACCGACAATGCCGCTTCTAGAGAAGTGCAAAGTTGCTCTATGCTTCCATTCGAAAAGGGTATTCCAAAGTCGCCAACCGCCTCGGACAGTCCACCCTCGCTAGAAATAACGGGAACACAACCAGCTCGGAGTGCCTCCAGGCCGACAATTCCGAAAGGCTCATTCCATTTAGAGGGAATTGCCATGACAGAATGTTGAGCCATGATGGACATCAACCGATGAGGTTCGTGAATTGCGCCCAAGAAAGAAACGTTTTCAAGGCCCAGGTGTAATGTTTGACCTTTCAAGGCCTCTGCCTCAGGCCCATCGCCAATGATTGAAACAGGTATGCTGCGACCCTCAGGGAGGAGCGACAGGGCGCTTAAGAGGTCAGATACACCTTTGTCTGCCACCAGCCTGCCGACAAACACTATCGAGGGACTGCGCTCAGGTGAGGAAGGGACGTTGGGGAATTGACCCGCTCGAAAACTCGGATAGATAACTGGAATATCGTTTTGGCCGAGATGGTCTGCCACTGCATTGCTTATCGCAACAGTGTTGCATCGAGAAAGAGCGCGCAACTTAACGCTGTCCCGTAAACGTCTCCGGCCGCTGCTATCCCGCACCCAAGTTGCCACGGTGCACACTACGGGACGCTGACATACCATGGGTGCCCATAAAGTGCGGAGTGAAGGATTGTATTGATGTACTACGTCGTGCCCTAAGACGAGCCTGACCAATTCAAGCGGCGACGGGTGCCAAACCACCTCGAAAGGGAAATTGTGTTTCGGAGAAACGTTTGGCGTCGATGAAATGACTGTTACGTCGTGACCCTTTTCAACGTACTGCTCCGCGAGAGTTGCAGAGGCAACTTCGATGCCGCCCACTGCTGGCCAGAACGAATGTGTTAACAGAGCGATGCGAATAGCTCGACTCCCTTTGCGTAGCGGTGATCATCCTTCTATGATGTTCGCAGAAGAACACTACACGTCTGAGGCGGCTCTGTGAGAGTGTTAAGAGTGGTGACGCTCGCGAGTAGCTCGGGGGCTTACGGGGGCCCCTACGACACCGCGTGCCGGCAGGTAGTCCTCGGAAACGCAGTGGACGGCTGCCAGGCGCGTCTGGTTGCCGGTCGGTTGAGTCATGATGAAGTTGCGCTGCCTGAAGGTGTTCCCGGTGCCTTGACCCCCGTTAGTCCATTACTTCCGGGTCTAGGGGTGTCGGGACTGGTTTCTGTCAAGCTTGTTCGACTTTTGTGGCGGGAAACGCATGACAGCGCAACTATTGTCCATGTTTCGTTCGCTCGGGAACTTGTTCCCTTGGTCGCTGCCCTGATTGCCCTTATCCGGCGGCGCCCGTTGGTCTGCCAGCCTCACGGAATGTTGACCAGTCGAACGTCACCGGCCCACAGAGTTTTCGATCGCCTGGTCGTGCGCCCCTTGGTGCGCCGTAGTTCAATCGTTGTGTGCTTAACCTCATCGGAAAGAGCGCGGCTGATTGCTTGGCTGGGCCATGGAAGTCACAGCAACATGGTCGTTCTTGGTAATCCTGTATTACTAAGTGGCCGAATGTGGCCGCCACGACGGGATGGGGTGCACGAGATTGTTTGGATCGCGAGACTCGCTCCCCGCAAGAGAGTGAGAGTCTTCCTGGAAGCGGCAAGTCTTGATCGAGCTGCAGATGCCGACAGGAGGTACTTAGTCATCGGACCGGATGGGGGTGACTTGCCTCGGGTGCTCCTATGCGATGAAGTCGAATACCTTGGGGCCGTTGCCGCAGATGAAGTCGAGGGCTGTCTGAGTCGAGCCGATGTGTTTGTGCTGACGTCGCAAGATGAGCCGTGGGGTAATGTGTTGGCTTTAGCGTTGGCTATGGGAAAGGTCGCGATAGTTCCAGAATCGGCTGCATTGGCGTCCTCGTTGCGAGAAGCAGAGGCGGCCATCGTGATTCCCGACGATGACGCGAAAGCTCTTCAGGCTGCCATTGCGTCAGTTTCAGTAGACCGCGAAGCAGCCGCGAGTATGTCTCGAAGCGCAAAGTTGTATGCGGAAAGTAATTTCGCTAGCGAGGCCCAGAAGTTGAATTTGCAGCGCATCTGGCAGAAATCGCTCACAAGTCAGCAACGAAATGGTGGCTAAGTCTTCTGCGGCTTTTGCCATAGATGCTACTGGGCCTACCAGGACGGCCGGCGGTAGTAGGCGCTTCCTGAAAGTTTGGGCCTACGGATACGTAGTGATCTGGTTGACCGAAGGAGCTCTGCGAAAGTGGATAGTTCCTAGCGCGTCATCTGGTCTGTACTTTGCAAGAGACTTGGTGACCGTTGCAGGTGTTTTGTGCTTGCTTGGAGCGGCGCTAAATCGGCGAGAACGTCTCCTCATGGACGCTGTACTTGTGATAAGCGCCGCCTTCGCCCTCGTCGTCTTTTTGCAGTTTTTGAGTGGCGCGTCTCCGGTGGTTTCAGTTATTGCGCTGGCATCGTATCTAGGTCCGTTATTTGCTGTCGCGCTGTTTTGGATCTTCCTGCGCACTCCGTTTGGTCTCGAACCCCTCATTCGGCTGATTGTCTGGTCCCTACCTGTGCAGGCGGTCCTTTGCGTACTGCAGGCAACTACGCCGGTTTATAGTAGGTGGAACGCGGTCGGTGATTCGCAAGTTTCATTGATCACGAGCGACGGCGTTGCGCGAGCGTCTGGGACCTTCGTTGCGCCCATCGGTCTAACTGCTTATGTTGCTGTGTCGGGTGCTGCCCTCGTGATTCTCGCCTGGCAAAGGGAACCGGGCAGGTTCCGTACTGTGGTAGGGACGATCTCGTGGGTTATGGTCCTGGCAACCGGAGGGTCCCGTGGGGCGGTATTAACGGCAGCAGTGCTAATGGTATTTGTCGCCACCGGGGTCGTCTTGAATGGCAGCATCCGCTCGCTGGGGAAGTTCTTTGCGGCTGCGGTATGCGCAGGGGCCGCCTTCGTAGCGATCAAGCTGGCTTTCAGTTCGGTGCTTGACGCGTTTGGTGAGCGCTTTGAATCTGCCTCGCAGAGTGAGGACACCTTGGCGCGGATCATCCGCGCAATGTTCGGATATGTAGAGCAAGTTCGAAGCATGACTCTGTTGGGTGATGGGGCAGCCACCCACTCTTTGGCGGGGAAGGCAGCGGGTTCCCCCTACGCGTGGGTCGAGAATGAACTCGATCGGTTAGTGGTCGAATTAGGGTTGCTCGGGTTCCTAATAGTCGTGGCTAGGCAATTGATCTGTCTCACACTCTTGGTTCATATAGTCGCCCAAACCAGACTTCGCAAAGATGTCGGCGTGTGGGCGGCTTTCGCGGCTCTGTTGCCCATGATCTTTTATGGTGGAGTATTCGCCCCATCGACATTGTCCGGTTCCGCGGTCGTGAGTGCCGTCCTCTTGTTGCATCAAGTTTGTGCGGCGAAGAACCTCGAAAGGTAAAGCTAGTACGCTCCGCGAGACCCTGCGACAGCACCCAAAGTGCGGACGAGGATGGATAGGTCTTGAAGCATGGACCAATTGTCCACGTAATAGAGGTCTAGGCGTACAGCTTCGTCCCATGTCAGATCGGAGCGGCCGGATACTTGCCAAAGGCCGGTCATCCCGGGGCGAACGTGAAGGCGCCGCGCCGTATGGTCATCATAGCGAGAGACTTCAATGGGGAGGGGCGGGCGCGGGCCGACCAGGCTCATCTCGCCAGCTAACACGTTGAAAAGCTGCGGCAGTTCATCTATCGAGAAGCGACGCAGCCACTGACCCGGTTTAGTTACTCGCGGATCGTTGGTCATCTTAAAGAGTCCGCCGTCGTAACCGGTTTGCCGGTAAAGCGTGGCCAGCCGAGCCTCGGCATCAACGACCATTGTCCGAAACTTGCGGCAATCGAACTCGCGCCCGTCCTTGCCGATACGTGTCTGGTGGAAGAAGACGGGCCCTCGATCGTGTAGCCAGACTTGAATGGCGGTGAAAACCAGCAGTGGCGCGAAGGCGAGAATAAGGAGGAAAGATCCGACGACATCGAAGGTGCGCTTGCCCCAACGGGACGCGTCACTCCATGTGGGTGGGTCGATGTGAATGAGAGGCAGGCCGCCGACGGGCCGCACCTTGATGCGCTCACTCGAGATATCCGTGACGCTCGGGGCGACCACTACTTGCACGTTGTGCCGCTCGAGGTCCCAAACCGTGCGACGCAACTGGCTCGAGGCGCCGACGGCGCCTCCAGCGAAAAAGATCGCGTCGGCCTGCACCTCCTGAACCACGGTCGTCGCGTCGCCTGTGTTGCCGATGACGGGAACGCCGGTCGAGGTCTCCTCGCTGAGGTCGTACTCGGGGGTCAGCGCGCCGATGATCTGGTAGCCGAGCCACGTCTCGCGCCGCAGGACCGCCGCGATCTCGTCGATGTGCGATCGGCTCCCGGCGATGACCACGCGCTGACGCAATGCTCCGTGGCGACGAGCGGTCTGGATCACACGGCGGAGAACGAGACGGCCAGCGAGGAGGGCTGGGACACCGATCCCGAAGGCGAGGAGAAAGAAGCCGCGTGACAGCTCGTACTTGGCCAAGTAGCAGCCGACCCCAGACAGCCCCGCGGCGACCAGGCTGGAGTTGAGAACGCGCTTGTACTCATCGACACCAGCGCCGAAGACGTCAGTTCGGTAGCCGCCCGCCAGGCCGATGGTGGCCAGCCAGCCAAGGATCATGGCCGGACCGGCGAAGGTCAGGCTGCTCTCTACGCTCGCCGAGGCCGTGAAGATGTCGAGTTCTCGGCGTCCGACAATGGCGACGAAGCCGACGGCCAGCATGATCGCGAAGTCGATGAGGAGAGCAGTGGCGGGGAGGGCTTTGAGGTAGCGGCGTCGTGCGCCGGTGGTCCACCGGTTGGTGGTCTCCGACAGCTGTGTCATGCCTGGTCCCGTGTCTCTGCGCACGTGCGCGTGGTGTGCTGCGTCCCTCGCCGTTGAGGAGCCGGTGCGGCCGTCCATTGAGCTCTGGCCGCGGCGCGTCACTTTACTTCCGGCTCCGCTGGTGCGCGAAGTGATCGTGTTACGGCCGGATGAAATGTCTGCCAGCCCCTGCTCGCCGTCGAGTCTGCGCTGGTCGGGGCCCAAAAGCGAACGGCCGCCACCGGTCTGTACCGGTTGGCAGGGGTCGGGGTTCGAGCCTGAGCAGGCTCTGCGAGGCTGGGGGTGGCGGGAGCCACCCGCCTCGAGATCGGGTGACGAGGTAACAGCATGCGAGTCCTGACCGGCGCGACGCCGAACGACGACATCAGCGACGGCGAGTTGGCCGAGCTCTACGCGGTCCCGGCAGACCGTCCGTTCCTGCGGGTGAACATGGTGAGCACCGTCGACGGGTCGGCCACCGGCGAGGACGCGCGCACCCGCTCGATCAACAACGCGGCGGACAAGCGGGTCTTCCAGGTCCTGCGCTCGCTGGCCGACGTGGTCATCGTCGGCGCGGGCACGGCCAAGGCGGAGAACTACGCACCCATCGACGGGACCCCGATCGTCCTGGTTTCCCGCAAGGCCCAGGTGCCGCCGTCGCTGGCTAGCGCGCCGGCCGGGTCGGTCTACCTGGCGACCTGCTCGCGCTCCGACGGTCTCGCCTCCGCCAAGGAGGTGCTGGGTGAGCAGCACGTCCTCGAGCTCGGCTCGCACCGGGTCGACCTGCCGCTGCTGAAGCAGACGCTGGCCGAGCGCGGCTGGAACTCCCAGCTGAGCGAGGGCGGCCCACACCTGCTGCGCGACCTGGTCTTCCAGGGCTGCGTCGACGAGCTGACCGCGACGACCGTGCCACAGCTGGTGGCGGGCGCCTACCCGCGCATCACGGAGGGCGCTCCGATCGACGTCCCGCTGGAGCTGGCGCTGCTGCTCGAGGATCGCGGCACCCTCTTCGGTCGCTGGACGCTCGGGGGCTGACGTGCGACGGGTCGCGGTCGCCGCCTTGGTCCTGGGGGCTCTCGCCCCCCTGCCCGCGCACGCGAGTGTTCTTGGGCAGGAGCGCCCTTCGACCGGGACGGACGCGGCGAACGAGGGTCGCGACAGCGCACGGTTGGACGTCCGTGTGGTGCGGAGGTCGGCTGCCGCCGGCCGAGTGTCGCTGCCGTCACCCTCGGGTGACGAGGTGGCTTTCGACGTCCAGCCCCTCCCGGTCATGGAGCCGCGGCTGGCGGCCCGCCACCCGGAGCTGCGCGCGTTCGTGGGGCGGGCCATCGACGATCCCGCCACGACCGTCGCGTTCTCCGTCACCCCGCTCGGGGTCACCGCGGGCATCCGGGGTGCGGACTCCTGGTCCATCGAACCTGCCGGCACCACTGGCGGTCCCCGGCACCTGGTGGGGGAGGACGACGCGCCCGTCGACGTCACCGGGCTCAGCGAGCCCATCGCACCGCCGCAAGCGGTTGCGCGAGAGGCCGCCGGTGACGCTCCCGCGCCGAGCGGGCAGGTGATGCGCAGGACCTACCGGCTCGCGCTGCTCAACGACCCGACGTACGCGGCGTACTTCGGCTCCCAGAACGTCCTCGCCGCCAAGGTCGCCCTGGTGACCCGGCTCAACCAGGTCTACAACGACGACCTCGCCGCACGCTTCCTGCTCGTCGATGGCACCGAGCAGCTCAACCTGGACACCGCGGCCAAGGCCACCGGTGAGGACGGGCCCTGCGGCGCCAACCCGTGCTTCGAGCCCGGTCAGCGCAAGGGGCAGGGCATGCTCGACCGGTGCGGGGTGGACACGCTGGGGCGCACGCGCCTGGTGCTGGCCAACCTGATCGGCGCCTCGGCCTACGACGTCGGGCACCTGGTGCTCGGGGTCGACGGTGGTGGGGTTGCCTACCTCGGTGTCGCCGGACGGGACTACAGCGGTGGGGGCTGCACCGGCCTGACAGACCCCGTCGGTGACGGCTTCTACGTCGACTACGTGGCCCACGAGCTGGGACACCAGTTCGGCGCCAACCACACCTTCGACGGTGCGCAGGGCGCCTGCGGCGGCAACGGCAGCGCGGCCTCGGTGGAGCCCGGGTCGGGTTCGTCGATCATGGCCTACGCCGGGATCTGCGGCACCGACGACCTCCAGCCCCACACCGACCCGTACTTCTCCCAGCACACGATCCAGGAGTCCGGCGCCTACATCAGCGGACGCCGACGCGGCGTCGTGGAGGTCCAGCAGGTCTCCTTGCAAGGATTCGACACCGACGGCGACACCGTCACCCTCAGCCTGGGCGGCCGCACCACCACCCTGACCCGGGGGGACGGCTACACCCGAGCCGCCGTGCAGCGGTCCGTCACCGACCTCGTGGGCACCGACGTCCGCATTGCCGGGTGGGCCTACGACCCCTACCAGTTCGGCTTCTCCACCGACCCGGGCGTGGTCGGGCGACCCAGCGACGCCGGCTTCCAGGTCGTCTACGCCCCCTCGCTGCGCTCGCCGAAGGAGGGGGAGCGCGTGGACCGCCCCGAGCCGGTTGCCGTGGGCGGTCCCGGCGTCCAGGCCCGCGTGGTCGAGGTCGCGCGAGGTGGCGCCGCGCGCAACGGCGGTGAGGCCGAGGCGTCGGGCAACACCCGACCTGTCGTGACGGCCCCCGCTGCCGCGACCATCCCGGTCCGCACCCCGTTCAAGCTGGAGGGCGGCGCGACCGACCCCGACGGTGATCCGCTCGTGTACTCGTGGGAGCAGGACGACCCCGGCTACGGCACGGCGCTGCTGTCGAACAAGAAGGTCTTCGGGCCGCTGTTCCGCCAGTTCGGAGACAACGCTCGCGTCGGGCGCGACGCCTCGCTGGAAAGTCCCTCGCCCGGCCAGAACGGCGCCTCGACCCTGTCGGTCCGCTGGTTCCCCGACCTGGCTCAGGTGCTGGCCGGCCACACCAATGCCGACACGGGTTCCTGTCCCCGGGTGCGGGGCGACGTGGTGCGTGATCGCGTGCGGGACTGCTTCTCGGAGTTCCTGCCGACACGGGACTACCGAGGCGGCGCCGGGACTACGCGCCGGACGATGCACTTCCGCCTGACGGCGCGCGACTCGAACGCCGACGGTGGTGGGACGTCGTACGCCGACGTCGCGCTGAGGGTCGACCCGGACGCAGGACCGTTCCGGGTGCGCTCGCAGCGCACCGGACGTCCGGTCGAGGCCGGGTCACGGCTCGCGGTGCGATGGGCGGTCAACGGCACGCGACCGCTGGCTCGCCAGGTGCGCATCCTCCTCTCGACCGACGGTGGTTCGACCTGGTCGACCGTCCTGGCGGAGCGGACGCGCAACGACGGCAAGCAGGTGGTGTCGCTGCCGGCCGGTCTCGTCGCCGACGAGGCACGGGTCATGGTCGAAGCGAGTGGCAACTACTTCTACGACGTGAACGACGAGGCGTTCTCGATCCGCTGACGTGATCTGCGGGTCACGCGCTCGTTGGGTCCGCGTGACCTGCGTCGACTAGCGTCCCGCCCGTCACCACGCGAAGGGAACTCGATGAAGCGCGCACTCATCACCGGCATCACCGGCCAGGACGGCTCCTACCTGGCCGAGCTCCTCCTGGGCAAGGGCTACGAGGTGCACGGCCTGATCCGCCGGGCCTCGACCTTCAACACCTCGCGGATCGACCACCTGTACCAGGACCCGCACTCCGAGGACGCCCGGCTGTTCCTGCACTACGGAGACCTCTCCGACGGCGCGCGGCTGGTGACGCTGATGAACCAGATCCAGCCGACCGAGGTCTACAACCTGGCCGCCCAGTCGCACGTGCGCGTCAGCTTCGACGAGCCGGAGCACACCGGGGACACCACCGGCATCGGCGCCATGCGACTGCTCGAGGCGGTGCGGCTCGCGGGGATCGAGTGCCGCTACTACCAGGCCTCGAGCTCCGAGATGTTCGGGGCAACGCCGCCTCCGCAGAACGAGGAGACGCCGTTCTACCCCCGGTCGCCGTACGGTGCTGCGAAGGTCTACGCCTACTGGGTGACCAAGAACTACCGCGAGGGCTACGGCACCTTCGCCGTCAACGGGATCCTGTTCAACCACGAGTCGCCCCGGCGTGGCGAGACCTTCGTGACCCGCAAGATCACGCGGGCCGTCGCCCGCATCAAGGCCGGGCTCGAGGACCACGTCTACCTCGGCAACCTCGACGCGGTCCGCGACTGGGGCTACGCGCCGGAGTACGTCGAGGGCATGTGGCGGATGCTGCAGGCCGACGAGCCCGACGACTTCGTCCTGGCGACCGGTGGCAACTTCACCGTCCGCGACTTCGTCGTCACCGCCTTCGAGCACGCCGGGCTGGACTGGGAGAAGCACGTCCGCTTCGACGAGCGCTACCTGCGTCCCACGGAGGTCGACGCCCTCATCGGCGACGCGTCCAAGGCCGAGGCCAAGCTGGGGTGGAAGGCCAGCGTCCAGACCGACGAGCTCGCGCGCATCATGGTGGACGCCGACATCGCCGCGCTGGAGCACGAGGGCCGTCCCTGGTTCGACCAGGTCGGGCTCGAGGGCTGGCCGCAGCTCGGGCGCAGCGGTGCCTGAGTTCACCTCCCGCCCCCTCGACGCCGACGCGACGACGTACGTCGCGGGGCACCGTGGCCTCGTCGGGTCGGCCATCTGGCGGGCCATGGAGGGGCGCGGGTTCAGCGGGCTGGTCGGCCGCAGCTCAGGCGAGCTGGACCTGCGAGACCGGGACGCCGTCTTCGACTTCTTCGCCGAGACCCAGCCGCGCTACGTCGTGCTGGCCGCGGCCAAGGTGGGTGGCATCCTCGCGAACAGCACGTACCCGGTGGACTTCCTCTCCGACAACCTGCGGATCCAGACCAACGTCATGGACGCGGCGCTGGAGGTGCGGACCGAGCGACTGCTCTTCCTCGGCTCCTCGTGCATCTACCCCAAGCTCGCCCCGCAGCCGATCACCGAGGACTCGCTGCTGACCGGCCACCTCGAGCCGACCAACGACGCCTACGCGATCGCGAAGATCGCCGGCATCCTCGGGGTGCAGGCGGTGCGGCGGCAGTACGGCCTGCCGTGGATCTCCGCGATGCCGACCAACCTCTACGGCCCTGGCGACAACTTCTCGCCCACCGGCTCCCACGTGCTGCCGGCGCTGATCCGGCGCTACGACGAGGCGGTCGCCTCCGGTGCGGACTCGGTGACCAACTGGGGGACCGGGACGCCGCGCCGGGAGTTCCTGCACGTCGACGACATGGCCGACGCCTGCCTGCACCTGCTCGAGCACTTCGACGGGCCGCAGCAGGTCAACGTCGGCACCGGGCGCGACACCACGATCAAGGAGATCGCCGAGACGATCGCCTCGGTCGTCGGGTTCTCCGGCGAGACGCGCTGGGACACCTCCAAGCCGGACGGCACGCCGCAGAAGCTGCTGGACGTCTCGAAGCTGCGCGACGCCGGCTGGGAGGCGCGGATCGGGTTGCGGGAGGGCCTGGAGTCCACGGTGGCGTGGTACCGCGAGCACGTGGCCGAGCTGCGCGAGGTCGGTTGAGCTCCTTCGTCGATGATGTTCCCGGACGTTCACACCGGGGAGTCATCGTTCTTTACCTGGTGGCTTGATGCTGGCCTGGTGACGACCACCCAGCAGTGCCCGCGGTGCGGGCACGACGTGCGGCACCCGGTGCCTGTCGCGGACCGGGTCAAGAAGGCGGTGCCGGGGATGAAGCCGGCGCGGCAGCAGTGCGCGGCGCCCGGGGTCGAGGGGTGGCCGTGCCATTGCCGGTCGCGGTGGCACGTGCGGTAGGGGTCTCGACGACGCTCCCTGGCGCTCGCTTGCTCGACCAACGACTACGGGGCGAGGCCGGCTTCGCGGAGGGCGGCGACCAGCTCGGTGGCGATGAGCTCGTGGCCGGCGTCATCGGGGGAGGGGTCGGACCAGCCGTCGAGCTGGGGCCGCAGCACCAGGACGTCGGGGTCCTCGCGCCAGGCGCGGGCCACGGTGCGCTCACGGGTCTCCAGCTGGCCGGTGATGCCGTCGGGGGCGAAGGCGGTGACCACGACGACCGGCACGTCGCCGTACTGGCTCTCGATCGTCGTGCGGAGCTCCTCGACCGCGGACTTGGCGGCGTCGTTGGGGGCGTCGGCGCCGTAGGCACCCTGGACGATGACGAGGTCGGGGGCGAGGTCCGGCGGGGACTGGACGAGCAGGTCCAGCAGGGTCGGGGGCGTGGAGACGTAGCCGGCGCCGGTCATGGTCGCCAGCCGTACGTCCCAGCCGAGGTCGCGCGCCAGGAGACTGGAGTAGGCGGTGCCGGCGTTCGAGGCGCCGCGGCCATCGGCATACCCGTCGCCGACGAGGAGGACGACCGGCTGGGGTCGGTTCTCGGTGGGCTCGAGCACCTGGAAGGTCGGATCTTCGTAGGCGGGCTCCTCCGGTTCCTCGACGACCTCGTCGGGGGAATCCGGAGCAGCAGGCAGGTCGTCGTCCGCCTCGTCTGCCGCGTCGGCGGTGTCCGAGCCCGCGGGATCGATGGCTGTGTCGGTGGCGGCGGCAATGTCGGACTGCCACCGCGCGTACCCGACGGCGGTGCCGCCGATCACGACGATGGCCAGCAGGACGACGAGGAAGCCGGCGAGGGAGAAGCCGGCCGAGGCTGAGGAACCGGGAGCACGGCGCACGGGCGGGAGCGTATCGGTGCCGGCGGTCGTCGGGGCTGGGGTTGCGGGTGGTGGGCTGGTTGCCGGGCCTCGGCGACGGCCCGCTGGCGCTCGCCTGCACGACCAGGGGTGCACGCGGGCGTCTCGCACCGCCACCAGCGCGAGCTCTTTGGGGTGAGTCCGTCCGGGGGGATGAGTGGACAGGTGCAGCCTGACTGGAAGAGTGTGCGGCTTGTGAGGGTCCACGACTGGCTGCCCATCAGCGCTGCCGCCCTGGTGACCGGGGCGATGGCGCTGCTGCTCGCGAGCGTGCTGACCCAGAACGGCGACGACGCCGCCGCGACGCTGATGATCGTCGAGGAGGCCAGCGGGCGCTGGCTGGGCGGGGCGCTGATGTTCTTCATCGCCTCGGTCGGCCTGGTGCTGGGGCTCCCCTCGATCATCGTGCTCGTGCGCGGGCCGGGGCGGCGCACGACGATGGCGGCGTGCGCGGTGCTGGCGATCGGGTACATCGGGACGGCGGCGTACGCCGCGATGCTGGTCTTCCTCCGCTCGCTGGTGGTCACCGACTCCGTGGACGCCGAGGCGCTCGCCGAGGTCTCCGACGAGGCCGGGCTGCTGACCTTCGTCGCGATCTGGATCGGGGCGTTCTACATCGGTGAGCTGCTGCTGGCGGTGGCGCTGCTGCGCGCAGGCACCGAGGTCATCGGGTTGTGGGTGCCGGCGCTGCTCCTCGCCCACGTCGTCGTCTCCCTCGGGGCCCGCGCCGCGCCCGACTGGGTCTCGCAGGCCTCGGTGCTGCTGGCGGCGCTGCCGCTGTGCGCCATCGGGATCCGGGTCACGCAGCCGACGTAGGCGTGCGCCCGTTCAGCCGCGGAACGGGATGCCGGAGATCCCGCGCTTCGTGACGACCCGGTTGCCGTCGGCGGGCCTGCCGCGGCGCTCGAGGGCGTAGGCGCCGACCACCCGCGAGGGCCGGTCGTAGGTGACCCGCACCGGGCCGTTGCCGCCCTCGGTCGACCACAGCTTGCCGCCGCCGAAGCGGGGGCGGCCGTCGAGGTAGCGGGTCTCCAGGAGCAGCCGGTCGGGGGTCGCCTGCCCGACGACGTACGACGACTCCCCGCGGTAGAACAGCCCGCCGTGCGCGACCTGCACCAGCCCGCGGCGACGCGTGACGGTGTGGTCGTGCACCTCGCCGGTGAGGTAGACGTCGACGTCGTGGCGGCGCATGAGGCCGAGCAGGTCGCTGCCGCCGTAGGTCAGCGCCGAGGAGAACCGCGTGCGCACCGGACCCATCACCGGCGTGTGGCCCTGCACGACCACCCACGGGACGCGCTGCTTCTTCGCGCGTCGCAGGGTCGTGGACAGCCAGCGGCGCTGGTCCTCGTCGAGGAGCACGGTGACCCCGCCGCCGGGGCGCGGGCGGAAGACGTCAACGGAGACGAGCAGCAGGTCCGGGCTGAGCCGGGTCGCGTACGCCGTGTGCCGCGCCTGCCCGCGCGGCGGGTGCGAGACCGCACCGACCCGGCGCAGGTCGCCGCCGTGGGTCCGCTCGGCCGCGCGGACGTCGGGGTAGAGCCAACGGGAGGCGACGCCCTTCCACAGCCACAGGTGCTTGCTCTTGAACCGCAGCCAGGCGTCCTGGTCGGGGTTGCCGGTCGGGCGCCACGGGTCGTCGCCGATCTCGTGGTCACCGATCGCGGGGTAGACCGGGAGCCCTCGCTCTGCGAACCGTGCGTGCCACTGCTTGAGGTAGACCTTCGCGGCCTCGCGGACGGCTCGGCGTCGCTGGTCGACCGTGCGGGTGGGGCCGAAGACACCGGCGCCGGTCACGTCCTGGCCCCAGGCGCCCTCGACCATGTCGCCGGCCACGAGCAGCGACTGCGGGTCGTGGCGGAGCATCTGGCCGATGACGTGGTCGAGGGAGGCCTCGTAGCTGGCGTTGGTGCTGGTGGGCATGCCCCGGCGCCAGAACGGGCTGCTCCGCACGTCGCCGACGTCCTGGTTGAGGAAGTCGGGGTGGGAGACGAAGCGATAGGCGCCGTCGACCCTCGGCAGGCCGCGGACGGTCGGGCGGTCACCGGGGTCGGCCGCGGCGCGCTGGCCGGTCTCGGCGGCCAGGACCATCTCCGTCGTCGAGCTCTGGTGGCCGGGCGCCAGGGTCAGCAGCAGGGCGGCCGCCGCGGCCGTGGCGGTGGTCCGGACGGCAGCGCGCAGCCGCCGGCTCCCCATGACCCGAGCGTGCACGCACCGAGTGAAACACGGCCGGGCGCATCGACCACAACGCGCGGCGTCGGTGCCTGCGGCAGGCCGTCGGCGACCGACGTACGGCAGGTCCTCGGGGCCGGGCGGGGCCCGCAGCGAGGACGGCTCAGTGCTCAGCGGCTGGGTACCGGGCGCCTACTTGCCCGCTCGAGGAGGGACCACGCATGGATGCCAAGGACACGATCAAGCAGACCGCGAAGGCGGTCGGGGACAAGGTCGAGGACGCCGCCGGCGCCGTCGCCGAGAAGGCCGCCAGCCTCCTGGAGCCGCCGATCCCGGGCTCGCCCGGCAGCGGCACGCCCACCGTCGAGGAGCCGACCGAGCCGCGGGAGCCGCTGCCGCCCAAGGACGACCAGGCCCAGCCGAGGCCGATGTCGCCGACGGGCGCGGAGAGCGCCGACCCGCCGACCGCCAGCGCGCAGCAGGGCGCCTACCTGACGACCGCCACCGGCGTACGGATCGGCGACAGCGACCACTCGCTGAAGGCGGGTGAGCGGGGTCCGACGCTGCTCTCGGACCATCACCTGCGCGAGAAGATCATGCACTTCGACCACGAGCGGATCCCCGAGCGCGTGGTGCACGCCCGCGGGGCCGGGGCGCACGGCACGTTCGTGGCCAACGGTGCCGCGAGCTCGGTGAGCCGCGCCGCGGTCTTCGCGCAGGGCGAGGAGACGCCGGTCTTCGTGCGCTTCTCCACGGTGCTCGGCTCGCGCGGCTCGGCGGACACGGTGCGCGACACCCGCGGCTTCGCGACGAAGTTCTACACCCGCGAGGGCAACTGGGATCTGGTCGGCAACAACATCCCGGTCTTCTTCATCCAGGACGGCATCAAGTTCCCCGACGTCGTCCACGCCGGCAAGCCGCACCCCGACCGCGAGATCCCGCAGGCGCAGAGCGCGCACGACACCTTCTGGGACTTCGTCTCCCTGCACACCGAGGCCCAGCACCACACGATGTGGAACATGTCCGACCGGGGCATCCCGCGCTCCTTCCGGATGATGGAGGGCTTCGGGGTCCACACCTTCCGGCTCGTCGACGCCGAGGGGGGTACGACGCTGTGCAAGTTCCACTGGAAGCCCCGCCTCGGAGTGCACTCGCTGACCTGGGAGGAGGCGCAGCTCGCCGGCGGCTTCGACCCCGACTTCCACCGGCGCGACCTCTACGACGCGATCGAGTCCGGCGCCCACCCGCAGTGGGACCTCGGGCTGCAGCTCTTCCCCGACACCCCCGACCAGACCTTCGAGGGCATCGACCTGCTGGACCCCACCAAGATCGTCCCCGAGGAGCTGGCCCCGGTGCAGGTGGTCGGCACCATGACCCTGCACGGCAACCCGACCAACTTCTTCGCCGAGACCGAGCAGGTCGCCTTCCACACCGGTCACCTCGTGCCGGGCATCGACATCACCGACGACCCGCTGCTCGCGGCGCGCAACTTCTCCTACCTCGACACCCAGCTCACCCGGCTCGCCGGGCCGAACTTCAACCAGATCCCGATCAACCGCCCGCACGTGGCGGTCAACGACAACCACCGCGACGGCTACCACCAGCACGCGGTCCACGGCGGGGTCGCGCCGTACAAGCCGAACTCGCTCGACGGCGGCTGCCCGTTCTTCGCCGGGGCCGAGGACGGCGCCTTCGTCGACGTGCCGGTGCAGGTGCCGGCCGCGCGGAAGGTGCGGGCCAACCCGGCGTCGTACGACGACCACTACAGCCAGACCCGGATGTTCTACCGCTCCATGACCCCGGTCGAGCAGGAGCACATCATCCACGCCTACACCTTCGAGCTCGGCAAGTGCTACGAGCAGGCGGTCAAGGAGCGCCAGCTGCAGTGCCTGGCGGAGATCGACGCCGACCTGTGCCAGCAGGTCGCCACGGGGTTGGGGCTTTCCGCGCCCTCGTCGTCGCTCGCCGTCCCCGACGTGGCGCCCAGCCCGGCGCTGTCGCAGCTGGGCGGCGAGTGGCCGCCGGACGGGCGGATGGTGGGGATCGTGGTCGACCCCTCCGGTGAGCTGGACGGCGTCGAGGAGGTACGCCGCACGCTGCTCGCCGCCGGGGCGGTGCCGCTGGTCGTCGCGCCGCACGGAGGGGAGGTCGGCTCGGTCGGGGTGCAGCGCACCTTTGCCACGGTGCGCTCGATCGAGCTCGACGCGGTGCTCGTGGCCGGCGCCGTCCCGCCCGCGCCCGACGCGCTGCCGGCGCGGGACGCCCGGGCCGGCGAGGCCGTCGCCGCCCTCGACCCGCGGGTGGCGCTGCTGCTGGAGGAGTGCTTCCGGCACGCGAAGGTGATCGGGGCCTGGGGTGAGGGGTCGTCGGTCCTGGCCTCGCTCGGGATGTCGGAGGCTGCCGGTGTGGTCGTTGGCGAGTCGGCCGCCGGGGTCCTCGGTGAGGTCAGTGGGCTCATGGCCTCCCACCGGGTCTGGGAGAGGTTCCCGGCTGGGGTGTGAGGTTCCGCGGGCCGAGGGCGGGTCGGGGCTGGATGCCTCGGCTCGTGCCTGGCTCGGTGCCCTGCGAACGGCTCTCCCGGCCCGCAGGCGGGTGCCGCGCGCGGACTGTGACCGCACCGCCGTAGGGTGGCGCGGTGTCTGCCCACCGCCTCGTCCTGCTCGTCGCCGGGGCGTGCCTCACCCTGCTGACCCTGATGCTGCTCGTCGTGCCGTCGGCAGCGATGGGGCGGGTGCTGGTGGACTTCCGGGGGCACGGGCTGCACCAGGGGGACGTGCCGGTGCTGGGCGTCTGGGCGATCGGGGTCGGGGCGCTGGCGTGGGGGTGGCGGCGGGGCTGAGGCGACTCGCTTGCAACGTGTTGCAACCGAGTCAGCTGGGTCGACGGACTCCGGCTTGTGGAGAAAGGGGCCTCAGGTCACGGTCGGGTAACGCCTGTCCGGTCGCCTGTGGAGGACCCCTTGTCGGTGCCGGAGTCACGACCCTCGGGGCCTGAACATCATCAGTGTCGGTGCCCGCTGGTTGTCTGGACCACATGGAAGCTCTCGGGCAGCACGTCGTGGACCGCGGTGTCGCGGTCGCGGGTGCTGCCCTGGCCGAGCTCGGCGAGGCATCGTTGCTGGGGCTCGACCAGGCCACCGTGGCTGACTCGCTGGTGGCCCTGTCGGCGCTCGAGGCGCAGGTCGCCGAGCTCAAGCACCGGGTCGTCGCGCATGCTGCCGAGGTGCGGGTCGAGGAGCCGACCGGTGCGACCACGACCGCCACCTGGCTCGCGCACGCGACGCGGACGACGCGGCGTGCCGCCCGGCGTGCGGTGCACCTGGCCGAGGCACTGGGTCGGTTCGCGGTGCTGCGCGGGGCGATGGCTGCGGGCTGGGTCAACCTCGAGCAGGCCACGGTGGTCGTGCGGGCGCTGGAGGACCTGCCCTCGGACCTGCCGACCTGGGTGGTCGCCGAGGCGGAGCGGACGCTGGTCGAGCTGGCGGCCGCCCACGACGCGGACGACCTGCGGGTGCTGGGGGACCGGGTGCTCGCGCTCGTCGCGCCCGAGGTCGGCGAGGCGCACGAGGCCGCACAGCTGGCGGCGGCCGAGAAGGATGCCGAGCGCGCGACGAAGCTGACGCTGACCCCGGACGGGTCCGGGCGGGTGCACGGGCGGTTCGTCGTCCCCGAGCTGCACGCCGCGATGCTGCGCAAGATGCTGATGGCGCTCGTCGTGCACGACCGGCCGGCGCCTGCTGCGGACGAGCCGGAGGCCGATTGCCCCGACGGCGCCGTGTTGCGTGGCGAGCCGCAGCGGCGTACGACGGCGGACGAGCTGGGCCGGGCGTTCTGCGAGCTGCTGGAGCGGCTCGACGGGCGCGAGGCGCCGAAGGTCGGCGGCACCGGCGCGACGGTCGTGGTGACGATGACGCTGGAGACGTTGCAGGGCGGGCTGGCCTCGGCGGTGCTCGACACCGGCGACCGGGTCGCAGCCCACACCGCTCGTCGGCTCGCGTGCGAGGCCGGGATCGTGCCCGTCGTGCTCGGCGGCAAGGGCCAGGTGCTCGACCAGGGGCGGAAACAGCGCTTCTTCACCACAGCGCAGGTCATCGCGCTGGGCGCGCGGGACGGCGGGTGCACCGCCGAGGGTTGCCGTACGGCGGCCTGGTTCTGCCACGCCCATCACGACGACCCGTGGTCGACCGGCGGCCGCACCGACCTCGCCCGCGGACGGTTGCTGTGTCCCAGCCACCACCGGCGGGTGCACGACCCGGCGTACGAGCATCGGGTCACGGGGGACAACCGCGTCGTCTTCACCCGGCGGACGTGAGGCGCGCGCTCCGTGGCGCGACTCACCGGGACCCTCTGGTTCGATCCGGCCCTCATGGGGCAGAGTCCCGCCCATGACCGTTGCGGGAGTCGAGTCGGCCTCTGTCCTCGCGCCCGTCGTCGCGTGCGACGACGTGTGGTGCCGGGTGTGCCAGGCGGGGAACTTCACCGAGGACTGAGCGCTCGCCGGTCGGCGCGCCTACCAGAGAACGGGCGCCGGTTTCGCCGACGACGGATCGTGATGAAGCGGCGGCGCCAACGGCAGCTGCCGCCTGAACCGGGTTGGATCGTCGGACCGCGGTGCCGCGGGTATCCGAACAAGTCCGAACAGCCGAAGTCGGCCCAGCCGCGTTCGCGGCGGAGCGGGACGTACACGTACCTGTGGAACGATCCCGAAGCTTCCGAGCACTACGGGCGCAGACTGACACTGCGTGTCTCCGTCCGCTTCCCCGACGGGAGTCAGTTCCCGCTGGCCACCTCGACCTACGACACGAGCTTGTTCGGCTGGCGGTGCTGAACGCCAGGTCTACACGGTGTGAGCGTCCTGAGGGCGGTGCAGGTGCGGGCTAGAGCCCATGACCTGCCACAGCTCTGCGGCAGCGGAGTGGCACCGCGCCGCGTCCTCGTGGTGGCCGACGGTGTGGTGGCTGGCGGCCGCCACCTCGAGGATGCAGGCTTCCGCGACGGGGTTGCTCAGCTCGAGCGCGAGCTTCGTCGCGGACTCCAGCTCGACGAGCGACCGGTCCGCCATCCCGGCCTCGAGCAGCGCCTCGCCGAGCAGCGTCCTGGCGTAGAGCTCGAGCTGCCGGTCGCCCGATTCCTGGGCGTCGCGGACGGAGGCACGCAGGCTCTCGGCGGCGGTCCCCGCATGACCAGTGTGTGTGCGGGCCCCGGCGAGCACGACCGCGCCGTAGGCTCGCGCGGTCCCTGAGGTCGAGCCCGGAGGGTCCTGCCCGTCGGCCAGCGCCATGCCGCGGGTCGCCTCCTGCTCCGCGTCTTCCCAACGCCGACGCAGCAGCAGGTCCTCGGTGCGGTAGAAGGCGTCGAAGACGGCGGGGTCGCCCGCCGCGACGTCGATCGGCGGGATGGAGGACTCGAGGCGGCGCGCCTCGGTGTGCCGGCCGAGCATGGTGAAGCAGTTGATCGCCGTCCACCAGCGGTGCACCCGCTCGGGGTGGCCTGGCGGCAGCCCGTCGAGCACCTCCAGAGCCTGCTCGGCGGCGATGGCCAGCTCCCCGGCGTACCGGTTGCTCAGGCTCTGCGCCCCGAGCACCGCCTGCCGCTTCTCCGGGTCGTCGAGCTCGCGGAAAGCCCGCTCGGCGAAGGCCAGGTCGCCCAACGCCTCCCGGGGAGCCGACGTCCAGGTCACGGCGGTGCCGCGCGCCAGGCTGATCTCGGCGAGGAGCCGGCGGTCACCGTGCCGGACAGCGGCCTGCCGGGACAGGTCCAGCAGCCACGCCGCGTCGCCGAGCCGCCAGGTCGCGTGCAACCAGGGGACGAGCTCCGAGGCCGCTCGCCACACCACGTGCGGGCGTTGCTCCACACACGCGGCGACCAGCTCCAGCATCGAGGGCAGGTTGTCGACCAACCAGGTCTCCGCGGAGCTCCGATCGCTTGGCGTCGCCTCGGTGAGGGACACCGTCCCTGCCGCGCTGCCGCCGAAGGACTCACGCTCAAGGCCGAGCACCCCGACGCATGCGGCGAGGTGTCCGAGCATGTGGTCACAGAGCCGGTCGATGGCTGCGAGGCGGGCCGACGGCGCGTCCTCGGTCTCGGCGAGCGCCAGAGCGAAGGTGCGCACCACGTCGTGGAGCGATAACCGACCTGCCTCCACGTCGACCAGGTGGGCCCGGTCGAGCTCCTCGGTGGCCTCGACGGCGCGGGCGGTGGCCTGGTCTGCGACGCGCGCCGCGGCGGTCACGTCCAGGGTCGAGCATGGTTGTGACGCGAAGGCGCGCAGCAGGTGCCGGGCAGCACCCGAGCAGCCGTCGTACGCCGCAGCGACCGCGCTGGAGAGCGGCTCCTCCAGACGCAGCACCGAGCGGAGCCGGCGCTGCTGCTCGGCAAGGTCGCCGATCGTCCAGTCACCGTGGCTGCGGATCCGGGCCGCCAGCAGCTGCGCCGCGAGCGGTAGCCCACCCGTCATCTCGACCAGCTCCCGAGCAGCGGGTTCGTCCTGGCCCAGGCGGTCGTGACCGACCAGGTGGGCCAGGAGGTCCTCGGTGGCGCTGGTGCCCAACGGGGACAACGGGACCGACACCAGAGCCGGGTGCTCGATCCGGGTGCGCGTCGTCACCACGACGAGTGCCCGGCCTGGCGTGGTGGGTAGCAGGGGCGCGACCTGCTCGACGTCGTGCGCGTCGTCGAGCACCACGCACACCGGCCGTGACGCCAGCAGCCGGTGGAGCGAGGCGATCGGCCGGTGCTCCACCCCGCCGTGGGCGTCGGACAGCGCCGCGAGCACGGCCCTGGCCGCGGCCGACGGTGAGCAGGGCGGCAGCTCTGCGTCGTGTCCCCGCATGTCGACCGTGAGGACCCCCTCCACGATCCCGCTTGTCAGCAGGTTCTCGGCGAGCCTCGAGGCGACGTGGGTCTTGCCGATGCCGCCGAGACCGGTGATCGCCACCGCCCGCGTACCGCTGGACAGGACGGTGAGCAGGTGCGCCACGTCCTCGTCCCTGCCGAAGGACGGTGTGGGACCGGCCGGGGGGCCGGGGCGTGCGCGCGCGACGTCGGCCGGAGTGGTGCGCTCCGTCGCGGATCCCCGGGCGGCGACGAGGTCGGTGACCTCCTCCTCGCTCGCTCCCAGGGCCAGTGCAGTGTCCCGCAGCAGGTCCGGGTCGACCCTCGATCGGCCGGGGCGGAACAGGTCGTAGACAGTGGTGCGACCCGGCCTCGTGTGGGACTGACCGCGCTGCTCCCGGAGGTGCCCCACACGCCGCGCGATCTCAGCGAAGGACGGTTCCCCTGCCCGCGCCCGCAGGGCCATCAGCTGGGCGACGACCTCGGCCGCGCCGGGTGGGGTCGAGTGCGGGAGCACGAGGGTGAGGATAGGTGTTGCGTGCGGTCGCCTACCGGCGCGGCACACAGATGCGCTGACCGGCTCAGACGGCGTGGAGGGTCCTGAGGGCGGCGCGGGTGCGGGCGACCTCGTGGACGCGGTAGATGCCGGTGCGGCCGAGGTGGGCGAGGGTGGCGAAGAAGTGCTCCGCGGAGCGGACTTCCTCGCCGAACACGTGCCGGGCGCTGGGGAGCGCGTGGCACAGCGGGAGCCCCAGCTCGCGGAGGCGGAAGGTCTCCAGCAGGACTTGGGCCTGGTAGGCCAGCCGCTGGTCCATCGTCGGGGCCCAGCGGAAGCCGAAGCCGATGCCCGGGTCGAGCGCGAGGGAGGGGACGCCGGCGGCGCGGGCGGCCTCCATCCGGGCGACGAACTGCGGGGTCATGTGCGCGATCGGGTCCGAGCCGGGGTCGGCGTCGGGGTCCAGGTCGCGCGGGTGGGTGCCGCCGACGTGGCAGAGGATCACGCTGGCGCCGTACTCCGCCGACAGGGCGAACATCTCCTCGTCGTGGGCCGAACCGGTCAGATTGAGCACCCGGGCGCCGGCCTCGAAGGAGGCCTTCACGACGCTGGGATGGTAGGCCTCGACCGAGGTGACGATCCCGTCCTCGGTGAGCGCGTTGATGACCGGCACGAGCTGCTCGATCTGCTGCTCGGCGGCGACGTCGTCGGCGTACTCCTGGATCGACTCCGCGCCCACGTCGATGAAGTGCGCGCCCTGCGCGACCTGCAGCCGGCCGAGCCTGATGGCGTTGTCGGTGCCGATGGCGACCGACTCGCGGTACCAGCTGTCCTTGGACAGGTTCAGCACGCCCATGATCGCCGGGTCGGTGTCGGTGTCGACCTCGCGGGAGGTGTCGCCGACCGTGAGGCGGAACGGCGCGACCGGGGCGTCGAGGAGGTCGCCGTGCTCGGTGACGAGGGCGGCCAGGCGGCGCAGGTCGATCACGACTCGGCTCCCTGGTCGTCGCCGTCGGATCCGGGTGCGGAAGTGACGTCTCGAGGGTTCGGAGCTGACGGTTCGGCGGTGCCGGTGCCGGTGCCGCGGGTGTAGCGCAGCATGAGGAACTCCTCGGCGGTCAGCACGTGCTGCAGCGTCATGGTGCTGGGGTCGCTCACCATCGGCGTGCTCGGGGTCTTGTCCGTGCCCACCAGCATCGGGGCGATCGTGATGTCGGCCTCGTCGAGCAGCCCGGACTCGGTGACCTGGTGCAGCAGGCCCGGTCCGCCCTCGCAGACGATCCGGCCCAGCCCGCGGCGGTGCAGCTGCTGCACGACCTGCTCGGCGTCGACCTTCTCGCCGGGGAGCTGCACGACCTCGCAGCGCTTGCGGACGTCCTCGACCCGCGCGGGGTCCGCCGAGGAGGTGGTGAAGACGATCGGGGTCACGTCGGAGTCGGTGAACCCGCCCGGGTCCAGCGGGAGGTCGAGGCTGCCGGAGACCACCGCCAACACCGGGGCCGGAGCCTGGCCGGCGTCGCGGCGTACGTCGGCGTCCTCGGGCCGTGCCTTGAGCGGGCCGTAGCCCTCGGCCTTCATCGTGCCGCCGCCCACCAGGACCACGTCGGCGAAGCGGCGCACGGCGCGCAGCACCGAGCGGTCCGCGCCGCCGGACACCGAGCCGCTCAGCCCGTCGTCGCCCGCGGCTGCGCCGTCGAGGGTGCAGACCATCATCGCGCGGACGTAGGGCTTGCCGGTGGTGTCGGGCCACGGATAGACCGCGGAGAGGGCGTCGTCGTCGACCGGGCCCGGCTGGGGGCCGTGGAGCATCAGCACGCTGCGAATCTACGGTCCGCCTTCATGCCCGGCGGGGTGATCTCGCCCCCCACTCGCTGCTCGAGCATCGAGCGTGGCATGAAGTGCTACGCAGCGCTACGCTCTGTGGATGCGCATCATCACTCAGCGGGAGCTTCGGAATGACAATGCCGCGGTGATGCGTGATGTCGAGGCGGGGGAGTCGTTCCTGGTGACCAAGCACGGCAAGCCCGTGGCGCGGGTCGTGCCCGCGGGGGCCGAGGAGCTGCCGGTGGCGAAGCCGGCTATCAGGACCGGCGGGTTCGGTCGCCTCGCCAGGGTGCGGATCGAGGGCACCACGACGCGTGAGGTGCTCGACGACCTGCGCGGCGACAGGTGAGCTCGTACATCGACTCCTCAGCGGCTCTGAAGCTCGTGGTCGAGGAACGCGAGTCGGAGGCTCTGGTCCGCTGGCTCGACGAGCATCCCGAGATCGTGGGCACCCTGCTCGTCGAGACCGAGGTGCGACGGGCGGCTCGTCGGATGGCTGTCCCACAGTCGGCCGTCACCGAGATGCTCGAGGGTGTGACGCTTCACGACGTCACGCCTGGCACCTTCCGTGAGGCGGGGGCACTGCCGGGCGACCACCTCCGCTCGTTGGATGCCCTGCACCTCGCAGCCGCCCTGCGTCTGGGCTGCCGGACGGTCGTGACGTACGACGCTCGCATGGCCGAGGCGGCTCGGGAGCTGGGGTTCGACGTGGTGGCGCCGGTCGCCTGAGTGGGGCGCCGGTGCGGTCTCGACGCCCCTCGCGCGGCGGCTGTGGTGGAGGGGTCTCGACGACGGCTCGCTGGCGCTCGCCTGCTCGACCGCCGGTGGAGCTCGAACCGCGCTGCCTGGGCTGGCCCGCTCATGTGTCGCAGGCGGGGACAGTCGAGGCCTGGTTGTCGGTAGCCTGGGTGCGTGAGCGTGCCCGCCTTCTACGCCGAGCTGCGCGAGCTGCGGCTCGAGCGGCTGCTCGACGCCTCGGTGGAGATCGTGGCCGAGTCCGGGTGGGACGCATTGAGCATGACCGAGGTGTCGAAGCGGTCCGGGGTGCCGCGGCAGAGCATCTACAAGGAGGTCGGCACGAAGGCCGACCTGGGCCGTGCCCTGGTCGACCGCGAGGTCGGCCGGTTCCTGGCCCGGGCGAGCGAGGAGCTGGCGGCGTACGCCGACCTCGAGCAGGGCATCGCGGCGGCGGTGCGCGGCGTGCTGGTGCTCGGCCGTGCCAACCCCGTCCTCCAGGCGATCCTGCGGCCCGGGCAGGACGCCGGGCTCCTGGCCCTGCTCACCGTGCACCCCGACGCCGTGCTGGGCCAGGTCACCCAGGCGGTGACGGCACTGCTCGGGGAGCGGGGGGACGAGGCGATGGTCGACACCCTCGTGCGGCTCACGGTCAGCCACGTCGTGCAGCCGACCGTCCCGGTCGAGGACGCCGTCGACCGGATCAGTCGGGCGGCGGCGGCGTTCGGCTGACGGGGCCGCGGGGTCTCGTGGCTCGCTCCGCTCGCACCTCGACCAGCGAGTGCTGCGTCAGAGGTCGAGGACCAGGCGCGGGGTCATCGAGCGGGAGACGCAGGTCATCATCGTCCTCCCGCAGGCCCGCTCCTCGCTGTTGAGCACCGAGTCGCGGTGGTCGGGGACGCCCTCGACGACGTCGGCCTCGCACGTGCCGCAGATGCCCTCCAGGCACGAGCCGAGCACGTCGACGCCGGCCTCCTCGAGGACGTCGAAGACCGTCCGGTCCTCGGTGACGGTCAGCGTCACGCCCGACTGCACGCACTCGACCTCGAAGGTCGCCAGGGCGTCCTCGGGGGCCTCGACGGCTGCGGCCTCGAACCGCTCGAGGTGCAGGGCGCCCTCGGGCCAGGTGGCGCAGCGTGACTCGACGGCGTCGAGCAGCGGGCCGGGGCCGCAGACGTAGACGTGGGTGTCCTCGCGCGGGGTGCCGAGCACGGCGTCGAGGTCGAGGAGGCCGTGCTCGTCCTGCGGCCAGATCGTCACGCGGTCGTCGCCCTCGAGCTCGTCGAGGTAGGCCATCGAGGCGCGGGAGCGCCCGCCGTACAGCAGCTGCCAGTCGGCGCCGCTGGCCTTCGCCGCCCGCACCATCGCCAGGATCGGGGTGATGCCGATGCCGCCGGCGATGAACTGGTAGCGCGGAGCCTCCTCCAGCGCGAAGTGGTTGCGCGGGCCGCGGACCTGCAGGGTCGTGCCCTCGGCGAGCGTCTCGTGCACGAAGGCCGAGCCGCCGCGGCCGTCGCGCTCGAGCAGGACGGCGACCTTCCACTCGGAGGGGGTCGCGGGGTCGCCGCAGAGGGAGTACTGGCGGGTCAGGCCGTCCTCCAGGAGCAGGTCGACGTGGGCGCCGGGCTGCCACGCGGGGAGGGGCGAGCCGTCGGGGGAGGCCAGCGTCAGCTCGACGACGCCCTCTGCCGGCGTACGCCGGTGGGCGAGGGTCACGGTGTGGAGCTCGGTGCCGGGGCGGGGTGTGCGGGGGGTGGGCTGGGCGGGTCGCTCGCCGGGTCTCGACGACGGCTCGCCGGCGCTCGCCTGCTCGGCCAGCGGTGTGGTCTCGGCGGCGGGGGAGTCCTCGGCGGCGCGGCGGTCGAGCCACATCCGCCGGTAGGGACCGGGCTCGGGGCGCTCGGCGCCCTTGGGGGTGACGCGGACCATCATCGAGCTGTAGCCGCGGACGAAGTTCGACTGCACCCGCTCGGGCTCGGCCATGACCTCGATGTCGTCGAAGCGGGCCAGCAGCTCCTCCCACAGGATCCGCAGCTGCAGCTCGGCGAGCCGGCTGCCCATGCAGCGGTGGGTGCCGATGCCGAAGGCGAGGTGGTGGCGGGCGTTGCGGCGGTCGATGACGAAGCGGTCGGGGTCCTCGAAGCGGCGCTCGTCGCGGTTGGCGGCGGCGTACCACATCACGACCTTGTCGCCCTTGCGGATGAACTGCCCGTTGAGCACGGTGTCCTTCGCGGCGACGCGGCGCATGTAGGCCAGCGGGGTCTGCCAGCGCAGGACCTCGTGGATCATCTTCGGCACCAGCGAGGGCTCGGCGCGCAGCCGGTCGAACTGGTCGGGGAACTGGTTGAGCGCCAGCACGCCGCCGGACATGGAGTTGCGGGTGGTGTCGTTGCCGCCGACGACCAGGAGGGTCAGGTCGCCGAGGAACTCCATCGGCCGGTCGATGATGTCCTTGCTGTCCTCGGAGAGCTGCATGAGGGTGATCAGGTCGTAGCCCGGCTCCTCACCGGCTGCCAGCCGGGCCGCCTTGTCGTGCCACAGCTGGCTGAAGGCACGCGCCACCTCGGCGGCCGAGCGGTAGATCTGGTCGACGTCCGGCTCGCCGCCGGTGGCCCCGGCGCTGCCGGCCATCATGTCGGTCCACTCCGCCAGCTTGCGGCGCTGGTCGTAGGGGAAGTCCAGCAGGGTCGCGAGCATCCGCGAGGTCAGCTCGATGCTGACGCGGTCGACCCAGTCGAAGGGTTCACCGACGGGCAGCGAGTCGAGGACCTCCCCCACCCGCTCACGGATGAGGGCCTCCATCTCCTCGAGGTTCTTCGGCGCCACGACGTCCTGGACCGCCGCTCGACGGTCGTCGTGGCGGGGCGGGTCCAGCGCGATGAACATCTCGAGGTCGAGGCCCTCCGGGGGCGCGCCGAGCACGATCTGCGGCTCGGCGGAGAAGGTCTCGAAGTCCTTGTCGACGGTGACGATGTCGTCGTACCTCGTCACCGACCAGAACGGGCCGAAGGGGCTGTCGGCACGGAAGTGAACCGGTGCCTCGTCGCGCAGCCGGCGGAAGTAGGACTCCCACTTGCCCTGGCGCCACAGGAAGGGGTTGCTCGTGTCGATCTCGGTCAGGTCGAGATCGTCGACGTCGGGCACCGGCGCCTCGGTGAAGCGCGGCTGGTCGTCACCGACCACCAGGCGCTTGCCGCGCTGGTAGAGGTGCAGCGCCTGGACCTGGCGCTGCATCGGCACCGACTTCTGCGCCTGCTGGACGGCCTGTTGGACGGCGGGCCGGACGGAGCCGACGACCGAATCGAGGATGCGCACGACGACCACCTACGCGGGGAGGGAGGGAGCGGGTACGACGAAAGTAGAACAGACGTCGCTGCTGACGACAATCCCTCTGTGTTTGTCGTCGGGGTGGTGCGCGTCACTTACTGCGTTCGGCCATGGTTTCGAGACAGGACTTCGTCCTTCCTCGACCGACGGCTGTGTGTCAGGCGAGGGCGGTGACCAGGTCCCGGACCTGCTGCACGCCCGGGTCGTAGCCGGGGAAGTAGGTGCACACGCGCTCGGCGATGTCGCCGAAGCGGCGCCGGAGCTCCGCGGCGCACTCCTCGGGAGTGCCGCGCACGGCGAGGGTCCCGAGCATCCGCTCGTCGACCTTGCCGATCATCGCCATGACGTCGCCGGTCTTGGACAGCGCGTTGAGCTCGGGCTGGAGGTCGCCCCAGCCCTCGGCGTCGAGGACGGGCCGGTACGCCGGGGTGGAGCCGTAGAACGCCAGCAGTCCGCGCACCCCGAGGTCGGCGCGCTCCCGCTCCTCGGGCGTGCGGCCCATCGCGAGGATCGCCTGGGGGTAGATCGCGAGCTCCCCGGCGGACTCGCGCTCGCGCAATCCCTCCTCGACCGCGGGCAGGGTGTTCTGCCGGATGTGTGCGTGGGAGTGGAACGGCATGACCAGCAGCCCGTCGGCGACCTGGGCAGCGGTGCGGGTCATTAGCGGCCCGAGCGCGCCCATCAGCACCGGCGGGACGCCGTGCGGGTTGGGGCCGGGGACGAACGTGGGCGGCATCAGCGTGTGCTTGGTGAACTCCCCGCGGAAGTCCAGCCGGGTGCCGTCCTGCCAGGCCGTGAGGATCGCCTTGGTCGCCAGCACCGCCTCGCGCATCCGCGCGGCCGGGCGCGACCAGGTGGCGCCGTACCTGTTCTCCACGTGCGGCTTGATCTGGCTGCCGAGGCCGAGGCGGAAGCGGCCCTTGGACAGCAGCTGAAGGTCGTACGCCGCGTGCGCCAGGTGCATCGGGCTGCGCGGCGTCGCGATCGCCACGTTGGTCATGAGGTCGACGTCCACGCCCGCCGTCGCCGCCGCGACCAGCGGGAAGAAGACGTCGTGCGGGCCCTCGAAGGTGAACAGCCCCTCGACCCCCGTCGTGGCGAGCTCGGCCGCGCGGGCGGCCGCGGCGTCGGGGCGGGCGTCGAGCTGGATGTCGAGGAGCACGGGCCGATCATGGCGGACCGCGCGTCCGAACCGCTGTGGAAAGCCGGGTGCCGCTCGCTGTCGTGCGGCGTACCGTGGAACGCATGAGCCACCGCGCGAGCGACGACGAGGTCCGCGACGAGGCGCGCCGGGAGCGCGACGAGGTCGTCGATGTCGATCGCGCCACGGCGATGGCGGCCCTGGACAAGATCCGGAAGCGCGACGCCGAGCTGCTCAAGCGCCTGGCTCGATGAGTCGGCGGCTGACCGCCGGCCTCGTCGCTGAGTACAACCGGGTGCTCTGTGCCGATACCGGCGAAAATCACGCGCTCCTCGATCCCGCGGGCCTGGACGCCGCTCTCGAGCGGCCCTGGTCGGGGTACGGCGACTTCGAGGCGTTCCCGACCATCTTCGACAAGGCGGCGGCTTTGCTGCATGCGATGGCTGCTCGTCAGGTCTTCGAGAACGGCAACAAGCGCACGGCCTGGGCCTCCGCCGTTGCCTTCTTGGACTTCAACGGCATCGACCTCGGCTACGTGCCGACGGTCCACGCCAACATGTTCGTCCGAGCCGTCGGCCTGGACCACAGCCTGGAGATCGCCGACGTCGCCGAGTGGTTCGAGGTGACCTACGAGCTGGGGCGGCCCGAGCCGAGCTGACCGGTCGCGTCCGAGTGTCGGAGGTGCGCAATACCCTCGTGCGCGACCGGGAGGTGTGCGTGGAGCTCGACGAGATCAGGATGCTGGCCGAGACCAGCCCCGCCTGGCGGTTGCTGCGAGCCCGCAACGCCCCGCTCGTCCTGGCGTTCCTCAGTGAGCAGTTCGTCGAACGCAACACCGGCTCCCGGTCCCAGGCCGCGCTGGCCGAGGCGCTTGACGACTTCCTGCACCTGGTCAACCAGCGCCTCCCCGAGGGGGAGGGGTACGCAGCCGCGCCGGTGACCTACCTCGACGACTGGTCCGCGGCCGACACCGGGTGGTTGCGCCGGTTCTACCCCGCCGGCAGCGACGAGGTGCACTACGACGCGACGCCGGCCCTGGAGAAGGCCTATGCCTGGGTGACCGGTCTGCGTGCCCGACCCAGCATCGGCACGGAGTCACGGCTGCACACGCTCGTGGATCTCCTCCGCCAGATGGTCCACGGGGCCGAGTCCGACCCCGAGGTCCGGTTGGCCGAGCTGCGTCGACGTCGCGACGAGCTGGACCGTGAGATCGCTGACGCCGAGGCCGGCCGTCTGGCGGTCATGGACGGGGCGGCGCTGCGCGAGCGCTACCAGTTCTTCTCCAGCACCGCCCGCGAGCTGCTGGCCGACTTCCGTGAGGTTGAGGAGAACTTCCGCGCGCTCGACCGCGCCGCTCGCGAGCGGATCGCGACCTGGGAGGCCGGCAAGGGCGAGCTGCTGGCCAGCCTGGTCACTGATCGGGCCGACATCGCCGGGTCCGACCAGGGTCGCAGCTTCCAGGCCTTCTACGACTTCCTCCTCTCCTCCGAGCGCCAGGAGGAGCTCTCCGACCTGCTCGAGCAGGTGCAGAAGATGGAGGAGGTCACCGTCGACCCGCGCGTGCGGCGGGTCCACCACGACTGGTACGACGCCGCCGAGCGCACCCAGATCGTGGTCCGCTCGCTGTCCGAGCAGCTGCGTCGCTTCCTCGACGACCAGGTCTGGCTGGAGAACCGGCGGGTGCTGGAGCTGGTGCGCCAGATCGAGACCGCTGCACTGGCGGTGCGAGCAATCCCACCTGCGACGGGGCTCGAGATCGACGAGACCCAGGTGGCGGTGAGCCTTCCTTTCGAGCGCCCGCTCTACGACGTACGACCTCCGACCGACGTCGACTCCGCCGTGACCGACGGTGCGGTCGAGGACCTCGACTCCAGCGCGCTCTTCGAGCAGACCTTCGTCGACACGGCCCGGCTGGCTGAGCAGGTGCGTGCCGTCGTCCCCCCTCGCAGCTCCGCGCTCCTGCACGAGGTGGTCGAGCTCTACCCGCTCCGCGACGGGCTGGCCGAGCTGGTGGGCTACCTCGCGCTCTCGGAGGAGGACCTGCGCGTCGACCTCGACGAGACGCGCACGGTGACGGTGTCCTGGACCGACCCCTCCCGAGGCGAGCGGGCCGTGCGGATGCCGGAGGCGACGGTGGTGCGGTCGTGAGGAGCGAGCAGGAGACCGCCACCTCGGTGGCGGTGATCAGCCTGATGAGGGGCGTGGTCTACCGCGAGACGCAGGAGGCGGTTTGGCAGACGCTGCTGCGGCACGGTGCCCCGGTCCGTGACCACTTCGACACCATCGGTGTCGACGTCGTGGTGGACGAGACCGAGGGTTACGCCTACCTTCGCGCCAGGGAGGAGGAGGACGGCCTGCCGCGTCTGGTCAACCGGCGCAGCCTGTCCTATCCCGTCAGCCTCATGCTCGTCCTGCTGCGCAAGCGGATGGTGGAGTGGGAGTCGACGTCGCAGGAGGCCCGACTCATCCTGACCCGCGAGCAGATCGCGGAACTGGTCTCGCTCTTCCTGTCCGACTCTCCCAACCAGGCCCGTCAGGTCGACCAGGTCGACGCGACGATCAGCAAGGTCGTCGACCTCGGTTTCCTGCGTCGATTGCGGGGCCAGCGCGACACCTTCGAGGTGCGCCGCATCCTCAAGGCGTACGTCGATGCCCAGACGCTGGCCGACTTCGCCGGTCGGCTCGAGGAGTACCGCCTCTCCGGGTCGGCGGCGGGACCGGCATCGGTGTCGGGCTCGGCGGCCGGATCAGCGGGAGGAGCCGCGGATGAGTGACGGACTCTTCTCCGCCCTCGAGCTCGATGGCCCCACGCCGGCACGCGTGGGCTGGCGGTTGCACCGCGTCGAGGTGCTCAACTGGGGCACCTTCGACGGTCGGGTCTGGACGTTGCGCCTGGAGGGGGAGAACACCCTGCTCACCGGCGACATCGGCAGTGGCAAGTCGACCCTGGTCGATGCGGTGACCACCCTGCTGCTGCCCGCCCACCGGATCGCCTACAACAAGGCCGCCGGCGCAGAGTCCAAGGAACGCTCGCTGCGCTCCTACGTCGAGGGCCACTACAAGTCCGAGCGGATCGAGAGCACCGGGACCTCGCGACCCGTGGGCCTGCGCGACCACCGCTCCTACTCGGTCATCCTGGGCGTCTTCGGCAACGACGACGCACCGGAGCCGGTGACCCTCGCGCAGGTCTTCACCCAGCGCGACCGAGCCGGCCAGCCCGAGCGCTTCTTCGTCACCGCTGAGCGGGGACTGGGCATCGCCGAGGACTTCGCCGGGTTCGGCAGCGACCTCAACGCCTTGCGCAAGCGGCTGCGGGAGTCGGGGGCGAGTGTCGACAAGGACTTCCCGGCGTACGGGCAGAAGATGCGCCGCCTGCTCGGCATCGCCTCCGAGCAGGCCATGGAGCTCTTCCACCAGACGGTCTCGATGAAGTCGGTGGGCAACCTCAACGAGTTCGTGCGCACCCACATGCTCGAGCCGTCTGACCCCAGCGAGCGCATCGCAGGGCTGGTCGCGCACTTCGAGGACCTCACCCGAGCCCACGATGCTGTACGCCGAGCGCAGGACCAGCTCGCTGCTCTCGAGCCGCTGCTGGTCAACTGCGACAAGCACGCGGCCCTGGTCGCCGAGCGCGAGGCGACGGGCCGACAGCGCGACGCGGTCGCGTTCTTCTTCACCGAGCAAAGGATCGAGCTGCTCCGGGAGCGCACGGAGTCGCTGACCCGTTCGCTGGACCAGCTGGTCACCGAGCACGCGCGGGTGACCGAGTCCCTGGAGTCCGCTCGGGCCCGTCAGGGCCGGTTGATCGGCGAGCGCGCGGCGGCTGGCGGCGACCGGGTGGCCGACCTGGAGCAGACGATCAAGGAGCTGGGGCTGCTCGTCGAGCAGCGGCGCGCTCGCGCCGAGCGGTTCGCGGGACTGCTCGAGGACGTGGGGCTGGACCCGGTCCACGACGCCGGCTCCTTCGAGGAGCGGGCTGCGCAGGCGCGTGCCGCCTACGACGAAGCCGCGCCCCGACAGCGAGAGCTCGACGCCACCTTCGCGGAGGCGATGGGACGCCGCGCTGGTCTCCTCGCGCAGGTGGAGGAGGTCGAGGCGGACCTCGCCAGCCTCGCGGGCCGCGCCAGCAACCTGCCGCGGCAGAGCCTGGACCTGCGTTCGCGGATGTGCGCCGAGCTGGGACTGGCCGAGGAGGAGGTCCCCTTCGTCGGGGAGCTGGTCGAGGTCGCCGACGAGCACGCTGCGTGGCGCGGTGCCGCCGAGCGGGTGCTGCGGGGCTTCGGCCTGTCGTGGCTGGTGCCGCAGCGGCACTACGGATCGGTCGCGAGCTGGGTCAACGATCACCACCTCAGAGCCCGGGTCGTCTACCACCGGGTGCCGGAGCGGCAGGTGCGGTCGCTGCCCGGGGCGGGAGAGGGCCACCTGCGGCTGCTGGACACCCTGCAGGTCGAGCCGGGTCCGTTCGCGACGTTCCTGAGCGGTGAGCTCGCCCGACGCGCGGACCACCGGTGCGTCGACTCGGTCGCGGAGCTGGTCGAGGCCGACCGAGCCGTGACGCGCGAGGGTCAGGTGCGCGCGGGAACGCGACACGAGAAGGACGACCGCAGCCGGGTCGACGACCCGCGCTCGTGGATCCTCGGGCGCTCGAACGTCCGCAAGGTCGAGGCGCTGGAGGCGGAGCTGGCCCGGCTGCGCAGCCAGGTCGTCGCCGCACAGGCCGAGATCGAGGGCTTGCAGGCGGTTCGCGACGACGTACGTCGCCGGGCCGAGGCGCTGAGCAACCTGGCGCAGTTCACGGCGTGGAGCGAGCTCGACGTCGCGACCCCGTCGCGACAGGTCGAGGACGCCACCGCCGAGCGAGCGCGCCTGCTGGCCGGTTCCTCGCGGCTGGCCGAGCTCGACCGAGCGCTCAGCGCCGTCGAGGAGGAGATCCGTGGCCTGGACCAGCAGCGCGCCGACCTGGAAGGGCGGCTCTCGGTCACCCGGGCCGAGATCAACCGCGCCGAGCGCGGGGTCGACGAGGGACTGGCGGTCCTCGACGGGGCGGGTGCGGAGGTGGTGACGCTCGCGCGCGCCGAGTACCCCGCCCTGGTGCAGCGGGTCGGCAGCCCCACAGATCCCGATGCGTGTGACCGGGCCGCGGGTGAGCTGGCTGCCGGTCTCACCTCGTCGATGGACCGCCTGCAGCAGCAGATGAACGGTGTCGCCACGGCCGCCCAGGCGCAGATGACGGCGATCAAGGCGCAGTGGCCGGCCGTGACCACCGAGATGGACGCCTCCATCGCCGCGGCGGGGGAGTACCGCGCCTTCCACGACCGGGTGCGTCGCGACGACCTCCCCCGCTTCGAGGCGGAGTTCAAGGAGCAGCTCAACACCAACACCATCCGCGACCTCGCCGGTCTGGCCACCTGGTTGCGCCGGGAGTCCGACGACATCCGCGATCGGGTCGAGCGGATCAACGAGTCGCTCGGCGCCATCGACTACTCACCCGGTCGCTTCATCCGCCTCGTCGTGGAGCCGACGGTCAACTCCGACGTCCGGCAGTTCCGCGACGACCTGCGCGCCGTCACGAGGGGCGCGCTCGACGGCGACGCCGACCAGTACTCCGAGCAGCGCTTCCTCGAGGTCAAGCGGATCGTCGACCGGTTCCGCGGACGCGACGGGCACGCCGAGGCCGACAAGGCCTGGACCCGGCGAGTCACCGACGTACGCACCTGGCACACCTTCTCGGCCGCCGAGCTGGACCGCGAGACCGGCGAGGAGCACGAGCACTACCGCGACTCCGACGGCAAGTCCGGCGGCCAGAAGGAGAAGCTCGCCTACACCATCCTGGCCGCATCGCTGGCCTACCAGTTCAAGCTCGAGTGGGGCACCACGGCCTCGCGCGACTTCCGCTTCGCCGTCATCGACGAGGCCTTCGGGCGAGGCTCGGACGTCTCCACCCGGTACGCGCTCTCGCTCTTCGGGCGGCTGGGGCTGCAGCTGCTCATCGTCACCCCGCTGCAGAAAGTCCACGTCATCGAGCCCTACGTCGCGGCCATCGGCTTCGTCGACAACCGCGACGGCCGCGACTCGCGGGTGCAGACGCTGACCATCGAGGAGTACCGCGCGCGTCGGGCTGCCGCGCATGGCTGAGCGCGACGTGACCCGCTGGACGACGCCCAGCGACATCGCGGCCCGGCTGCGGCCCCGCTGGCGCTCGGGCGCGCTGCTGACGGCGTACGCCGCCGGCGAGCCGTTCCCGCCGCTGGACCTGCCCCTGCGCGGGCCGCGCGCCCGCGAGCTCGGTGAGGACCTCGCGGCCGTGCGGGCCTGGGTCGCCGCGCTCGAGCGGGCGGCGCCGGGGCGCTTCGACCTGGTCCGGCGTCCCGTGGGCGCCCGCACCATCGGGGCCTCCGAGCTGCCCGCCCGGGCGGTGGTGTCGAGCTGGTCGCAGGCGTGGCGGCTCCTGGACGTCGAGCCCGAGGTGCGGCGGTGGGACGCGCTGGTGCGGACCCTCTCGCCCGACAGCGACGCGTTCGGCTGGGCCGCTGAGCATCCGCACGCGGCGCTGGTCGTCGAGCCCCGCGACTGGCCCGCGATCCTGTCGGCGTTGGCGTGGCTGCGCGCCGAGCGTGGCAGTGGCCGGCGCCTGCGTGAGATCACCGCTCCGGGGGTGGACACCAAGCTGGTCGAGCGGCATCGCGGGCTGCTCGCGGGAGTGCTCGGCGTGCCGGGCTCGGCCGACGGGTTCGTCGAGGCGCTGGGGCTGGGCGCCAAGCCGGCTCGGCTACGACTGCGGCTCGGCACCGATGTCCGGCCAGGTCTGGGGCTGAGCGACGTCACCGCGCCGCTCGATGAGCTGGTGGCGCTGGACGTGCGGGTGTCCTCTGCGGTCGTGGTCGAGAACGAGACGACCTTCCTGGCCGCGCCCTTGCCCCCGACCGGGGTGCTGGTCTTCGGCGAGGGCTTCCGGGTTTCCCGGGCCGGTCGGCTGCCCTGGCTCGCTCAGGTGCCCGTCCACTACTGGGGCGACCTCGACACGCACGGTTTCGCGATCCTCGACCAGCTCCGCGCCTGGCTGCCGCAGACCCGGTCCTTCCTCATGGACCGGGACACGCTGCTCGAGCACCGGGGCAGGTGGGTCACCGAGCCCACCCCCACCTCGGCCGCGCTCCCGCGGTTGACCGAGGGCGAAGCGTCGATCTACGAGGACCTCGTCACCGACAGGTACGCCGCCCGAGTGCGTCTGGAGCAGGAGCGCGTCGACTGGGCCTGGGCGCAGGAGCGGTGGCCCGTCGACTGCTGAGTCCGATCGGTCTGTCTCTCACCCGGTCTCCGGAAGTTCGCACCACAGCAGCATCGCCTCGGCGCGGTGGCGAGCGTGCGGCGGTACGACGTCGGCGAGGACGCGCCAGCGCGGCGCCGTGCGTGGACCGGCATGGCGGGCCAGGCGCTCGGGGGTGAGGTGCGGGTCCAGCAGCAGGTCCGCGATCGAGTGCCGGAGCGGGCGGACGTCGTCCGGACCCCGGCCGGCAAGCCGCAGTGCCTCGTCGAGGGCCTGACCCACGATGCGGCCGGGCTCCTGGTCGCCGGCCCCGAGGTCGTGGTCGTGTCCACGACCGAGCAGGGCGGTCCAGGACTGGTGAGGCAGGTCGCTGCTGATCCCGGGCTCGGACAGGAACGAGAAGTGCTCGGGGATGCGTCCGGCGTGGCAGCGGATCTGCAGGATGTGCGGCCACTCGCGCGGGTTGCGTGCGACCGCGGCCGCGGTGGCCTCGTCGATCGGGAGGGGGCGCCAGTCGAGGACGAGGCCGGGGTCCTCGTCGGTGGGCACCAGCCTGCCGAGGACGTGCTCGCCGGCGGGCACCTGCTCGGTGAGCCCGAGGTCCAGGACCCGGTGCGCAGCGCCCGTGTGGGCGTCGTGGAGCACGAGGACCCCCTCGATCGCTGCGCCGACGCGGTAGCCGCCCATCGGGGCGCCGATCCAGCGGCGTACGCCCGTGCGGTCGAGCAGGTCGGGGTCGGCGTCGTGGACGAGGTCGTCGAGCGCGCCGAGCTCGTGGACGTCGAGCTGGCGGGCGACCCAGTCGCGCCCGAAGACCTGGGACGGGACCTGCTCGGGCCAGCGACAGCCCATGACGCCGATGTCGAACCCGCGGGGGTAGGCGATGGCGGCGGCGGTGGCCAGAGCTCGCTTCAGCTCGGCCTGCTCGCGCTCGGGACGTCGGCGAGCGACCTGGGTCAGGTGACGGGCCACCATCCACGAGGGCGCCCGGTCGCCCAGACCGACCAGGAGCCGGAGCTGCTCCCCGCGCGTGGAGTGCTGGAAGAAGGGCACGGAGAGGTGCAGCCGCACGGCCTCGACCCAGTCGCCGCGCAGCTCCGCCTCGTGGGCGCGCGCGACGGCACGATGGTCGTCCTCGGTCATCCGGCTGGCGATGGAGCGGAAGGGTTCGCGAGTCATGGGGGGAGCCTGTGCGCCCTCCGGAGGCATCCACGCCATCGCGCCGCCGGCTGTGGACGAAGGCTCGTGCGGCCGCGGTTGTGGACGACTGGCGGGCCGTGGCGCGCGGTCAGCCGCATCTCTGTGGATCTCGCCAGGCCGATGTCGCCGCGCCCGCTTAGCGTCCCGACATGAGTCAAATCGAGGTGTCGCACGGGTGCTACGGTGGCGAGGTGGATGAGGAGACCCTGTCCCAGCGCGAGCTGCGCAACCGCTCCGGTGAGGTGCTGCGACGGGTCGCCGCGGGCGAGTCGTTCGTGCTGACCAACAACGGCGTCCCCGTGGGACGGCTCGTCCCGCTCGACGAGCCGGAACCGCCGATCACGTTCGACCGGCCGGCGACCCGGGTCGGCGGGTGGGCGGAGCTCGTCGGTCCACCGCTCGAGGGCGTGGACCTGCAGGCCACGCTGCAAGAGCTGCGGGAGGACCGCGTGTGAGCGTCTACGTCGACGCTTCTGCCTTCGGGGCGATGCTCAACCCGCAGACGGAGACGCCTGCGTTGGTCTCGTGGCTGGACCGCGGCTCCGAGCGCCTCGTCTCCACCTACCTTCTCGAGACCGAGCTGCGGCGGATGTGTGTCCGGCACAGCATCGACCAGAGCCGGGTCACTGCGTTGCTCGCAGGGGTGTCGGTCGTCGGTCTCTCCCGCTCCGACTTCGTCTCCGCCGGCGTCCTCGCCTTCCCCCAGCTGCGCGCGCTCGACGCGCTGCACCTGCAGGGCGCGCTGCGGCTCGACGCCCGAGCGATCCTCACCTACGACCGGCGGCTGAGTGAGGCTGCGAGGTCGATGGGGCTCGAGGTGGTCGCGCCTGCCTGAGTGCAGGGTCTGGAGACGACGGCGCTGGCGCGCCTCCTCGACCGCTGCAGGGGGTCTCGTGGCTCGGTCCGCTCGCACCTCGACCAGCGGGTGGTCAGTGGTCTCGACGCCCGCTCGTCGCTGGCGCACCTCGCTGCTCGACCACCGGTGAGGGGCGGCGGTCGAGGAGGAGCGCGCCGGCGATGGCGACGACCCAGATCCCGGCGATCGTGAACAGGGCGGCTCGGAAGCCGGTCTCCCCGCCGCCGTACGCCGCCATCAGGGCGACGGAGACGGCCGAGCCGGTGGTGAAGCCGAGGTAGCGCAGCACCTGGTTGAACGCCATCGCCGAGCCGGTCTCGGCCGCGGGGACGTGCGGGACCATCAGCACCGCGAGGCTGGAGAACGTGAAGCCGCTGCCGAGGCCGCCGAGCGCCATCACCGCGAGCGCCTGCCACAGGTGGTCGTGCCAGACCGCGAGCGCGAGGGTCGCGCTCATGAACATCAGGCTGCCCGCGGGCAGCAGGGTGCGGCGGCCGACGCGGGCCAGGACGAGGCGGGCGAGCTGGTTGCCGAGGACCGACATGAGGGAGTACGGCACGAGGACCATGCCCGCCGCGAGCACGCTCTCGTCGAGGCCGAAACCGCCCCCGGGATCCGACGCCGGGTCGGCGCGGACGAGGACGACGACGAGGGTGAGCAGGGAGTACATCCCGACGCCCGCGATGACCGCGACCAGGTTGGGTGCGGCGATGCCGGGTCGGACCGCGAGGCGCAGGTCGACGAGCGGGTGCCGGCTGCCCAGCGTGTACGCCGTCCAGCCGGCGAGGCCGAGCAGGCCGACCGCCCCGAGCCCGAGCGTCCTCGGGTCGTCCCAGCCCCACACCTCGCCCTCGGAGACCGCGAGCAGCGTCGCGAGCATCGCCACCGTGAGGCCGGCCGCGCCCAGCCAGTCGACCCGGGCCGGCTCGACCCCGGGTGCACCCGGCACGAACCGCAGCGCCAGCACGAGGCTGACGACCGTCAGCACGGCGCCGAGGGCGTAGGCGGCGACGAGCCCGCCGATCAGCGCCATCAGCGCGGTGAGGGGGTAGCCGAGCCCGGCCCCCGCCACCATCGTCACGCTGAGCAGCGCGATGGCGCGCGACTGCTTCGCCCCGGCCAGCTCGTCGCGGGCGACCGCCATCGCGAGCGGCACCAGGGACATCCCGATCCCCTGCAGGGCGCGGGCGGCGACCAGCAGCGCGAAGCTCTCCAGGGGCACCGCGGCGGCCGCGAGGACGGTGCCGAGCAGGACGGTCGCCAGGCCCGCGAGGATCGTCGGACGGCGTACGCGCCCGGACGCGAAGCGCCCGACCACCGGGGTGCTGACCGCACCCGCGAGCAGGGCCGCGGTCAGGCTCCACTGGGCGGTGGTGAGGCGGACGTCGAAGTGCTCCACCACGCTCGGGACCAGAGGGGCGCCGAGGCTGCTGGTGATCGCCGTGATCGTCGTCAGCAGGGCGAGGGTGGTGAGGAGGTACGGGCGGGGCGGGCGGTCGCCGCTGTCGGGTGCGGGGGTCTCGTGGCTCGGCGCTGGCGCGCCTCGCACCTCGACGAGCGAGGGGTCGGGGGTCGCAGCAGTGCTCCGCCCCTCGACCGCCCGGTTGTCCACGTCAACCACGGTAGGTCGATCGGGGCCGAGACGCCGTGTCCGCGAGGCGCTCTAGGGTGGCGGGGTGAGCGACGACACATCTCGGGACGCGGCAGCTCAGGACATCCCGCGGGTGCTGTGGGAGCCGGGGCCGTGGGAGGCCTCGCGGCTCGGTCGGTTCGCGCGGCGCCTGGAGGCGGAGTACGGCGTCGACTTCGCCGACGACTACGAGCAGCTGCGGCGCTGGAGCCTGGAGCACCTCGACACCTGGTGGCTGGAGGTCTGGCGCGAGCTGCGGCTGCCGGCCGCCCCTGAACCGACGGTCGCGCTCGAGGAGCGGCTGCCGCTGGCGCCGGGGAGCGCGACGTGGTTCCCCGAGGTCACGACCAACTACGCGCAGGCCATGCTCGCGCTGCCGGGCCGTGCCGACGACGACGTCGTGGTGGTGTCGCGGTCGCAGTCGCGCGACGAGCGCACCTGGACCGCGGCCGAGCTGCGCGCCGACGTCGCGCGCGCACGGGCCGGCCTCGTGCACCTCGGCGTCGAGCGGGGCGACCGCGTGGCGGCGTACGCACCTAACGTGGGCGAGACCCTCGTCCTCCTCCTCGCCACCGCCTCGCTCGGGGCGGTCTTCTGCTCGGTGGCACCGGAGTTCGGGACCCAGTCGGTGGTCGACCGGCTCGGGCAGATCGAGCCGGTGGTGCTGATGGCCGTCGACGGCTACCGGTACGGCGACAAGCCGGTCTCCCGCGAGGCGGAGGTCGCGCAGGTGCTCGCGGCGCTGCCGTCGGTGCGGGCCGTGGTGCACCTGCCCCACCTGGACCCCGCCTCGACCGGCCCCGCGGCGACCGACGCGCGCGAGACCGTGCTGTGGGACGACCTGCACCCCGACCGGCGCGAGGTCGTGGCGTTCGAGGACGTGCCCTTCGACCACCCGCTCTACGTGCTGTTCTCCAGCGGCACCACCGGCCTGCCCAAGCCGATCGTCCACGGCCACGGCGGCATCACCCTCGGGCACGCCGCCGCCCTCGGGCTCTTCACCGACCTGGGGCCGGGGGACCGGTTCTCGTGGTTCTCCACGACCGGCTGGATGATGTGGAACTACCTCGTCTCCGGGCTGCTCGTCGGGTCGAGCGTCGTGCTCTTCGACGGCAACCCCGCCCACCCCACGCTGATGTCGCAGTGGGAGCTCGCCGCGGACGCCGGGCTCACCTACTACGGCACCTCCGCGCCGTTCCTCATGACCTGCCGCAAGGCGGGGCTGCGCCCCGGTGAGGAGCTCGACCTGTCGCGGCTGCGCGGGGTCGGCTCGACCGGCGCCCCGCTGCCGGCCGGGGGCTTCGCGTGGGTGCACGAGGCGGTCTCGGCGACCGCGCAGGTCGGCTCGATCTCGGGCGGCACCGACGTCTGCAACGCCTTCGTCGGACCGACCCCGCTGACCCCGGTGTGGGAGGGCGAGATCCCCGCGCGGCTGCCCGGCATCGGCGTCGAGGCGTACGCCGAGTCCCGGCTCGGCGCCGGCGACTGGGCACCGGTCGTCGACGAGGTCGGCGAGCTGGTGCTGACCCGGCCGATGCCCTCGATGCCGGTCGGGTTCTGGGGCGACGAGGACGGCTCGCGCTACCACGCGGCGTACTTCGAGGAGATCCCCGGCGTGTGGCGCCACGGCGACTGGGTCACCGTCACCGGGCGCGGCTCGCTGGTCATCACCGGCCGCTCCGACGCCACCCTCAACCGCGGCGGCGTGCGGCTGGGGACCTCGGAGTTCTACCGCGTCGTCGAGGAGCTGCCCGAGGTCAGGGACTCGCTCGTGGTCCACCTCGAGGACAGCGAGGGCGGGGCCGGGGAGCTGGTGCTCTTCGTGGCGCTCGCGCCCGGCGCGTCCGAGGACGGCCTGGCTGCCAAGGTCGCCGCCGAGCTGCGGACCCGGCTCTCCCCGCGGCACGTCCCCGACACCCTGCACGTCGTGCGGTCGCTGCCGCGGACCCTGTCGGGCAAGAAGCTGGAGGTCCCGGTGAAGAAGATCCTGCGCGGGGCCTCGCCCGACGAGGTCGTGGCCGCCGGCGCGCTCGACGATCCGTCCGGGCTGGCCGAGCTGGCGGCGTACGCCGCGGGGCGGGGCTGACCGGGACCGATCCTCGGGGGGACGTCATACGCCGAGGGTGGACGGACCTCCCCTCCGTATGACGTCCCACGCAGCTCGGGGGCAACGGGCCCGGCCGGGCGGCGATCCGCCTAGGGTTCACCTATGCACCTCCTCGACTGCCCGTCCCAGGCCTACGCCTGGGGCACGGCCTTCGACATCCCCTCCTTCATCGGGCGGGCGGCCACGGGCCAGCCGATGGCCGAGGTGTGGATGGGCACCCACCCCCTGGGACCGGCGATGGTGCAGGGGCCCGAGGGTCGGGTGCCGCTGAGCGAGGTCGCGGGCGAGCTGCCCTTCATGATGAAGCTGCTCTCGGCCGCCAAACCGCTCTCGATCCAGGTGCACCCCAACGCCGAGCTGGCGCGCAAGGGCTTCGAGGCCGAGGAGGCCGAGGGCGTGCCGCTGGAGTCGCCGCAGCGGGTCTTCAAGGACCCCAACCCCAAGCCGGAGATGGTCTACGCCCTGACGGCCTTCGACACCCTCGTCGGCTTCCGGCCGACCGCCGAGATCCTGCGGATACTCGGGCCGCTGGAGCACCCGGTGACCCAGCGGATGCACGACCAGCTCGCCGCCAACCCCGGCTTCCACGGCATCGTGCGGATGCTCGAGGCGCTGCTGCTCGAGCCCCCGACGCCGCACGAGGTGCACGAGGTGGTCGCGCTGTGCCACGGCCGTCTCGCGCTGGGCCTGGACATCAAGCGTGCCTACGCCTCGGCCACCGAGATCGCCCCGCACTACCCCGGTGACGTCGGGGTCGTGGTGTCGCTGCTGCTCAACCGACTGACCCTGCAGCCCGGCGAGGCGGCGTACCTCGGGGCCGGCATCATCCACGCCCACCTGCGCGGCATGTGCGTGGAGGTGATGGTCAACTCCGACAACGTGCTGCGCGCCGGCCTCACCGACAAGACGCTCTCGCCCGCCGGCGTGGTCGCGAGCATCCAGGCCGACATGTCGCGGGTCGCGCGGGTCTCGCCCGACCTCTTCGGCACCAGCACCGACGTCTTCGAGCCGGGCGACAGCCTCTTCGGCCTCGCGGTCAGCCAGACCTCCCCGGCCGACGTCGACGGGGTCCTGCTGCCCGACGGCGGCGCGCGGATCCTGGTCTGCACCGGCGGCGAGGTCGAGGTGGTCAACGAGGCCGGCGAGGCCGTCCGGCTCACCCGCGGTGCGGTGCTGTACGCCGGGCCGGAGGACGGGGAGCTGCGGCTTCGGGGCACCGGCGAGGTCGCCCAGGCCTACCGACCCACCGAGGGCGCGCACCGGGCGCGGATGCTCGACCTCGTCTGACCCGCCCCGCACCTCTGATCTGGCCCGTTCCGGACACTGGCCGCCGGCGGAACACTAGGGTCGGGCAGGTCATGCCCCCCTCCCACATCGCTGCCATCGATGCCTTCTGGGGCGCGCACGCCGATGCGGGCCGACCCGGCGCGAGGTTCGCGCTGCGGCGGCCGGCGGATCTGGTGCGAGCCCTCGCCGCCGTACGACGGCTGCCGCGGGTGGACGTCCGGCCCTCCGCCTCCCCGGGCGGCGACGCGGTGCGAGCGGTGCTGCGGGCGCGGATCGCCCCGGGGGTGCCGGGCCGGTTGCTGGGCAGCGCGGCGCTGGCGGTGCCGGAGGTCCCGGGGGCCTACCTCGAGGGGCGCCGGGCGCAGACCCTGCGCCGCAAGGTGAGGGCGGCCCGGGCGGTCGGGACGCACGTCGAGCCGGTGGACTGCCCCGAAGAGCGGCAGCGGCTGCTCGACCTGGTCGACCGGCTCGAGCGCGAGCACCCGGACCCGGTCTACCGCGTCGACGAACCGGCCAACGACGACCTGCTCGACCACGACCTGTGGCTCGTCGCCCGGGACCCGGCAGGGACGCCGATGCTGCTCAGCGTCACGCCGGTCGACGGGGAGCTGGCGGTGCTGCGCTACTTCCGGACGCTGGGCTACGGCACGTCCCACAGCGACGCCCGTTACCTCGCCACCGTGGAGCTGGTGACGCGGCTGGCCGAGCGGGGCGTGCGGTGGCTGCTGGACACCGAGCCGATCAGCGCCCAGACCAGCGGGCTGCGGCACTTCCAGAAGATGGTCGGCTTCGGGTACGCGCGGTTCCGGCTGCGACGCCGAGGGTCGCGGTCGCCCGCCCTGCCGGGCTCCGCCGGCCCCGCCACCGGGCGCCGGTCCGCGACGTAGCGGGGCAGGTCAGGCCGAGCAGCTCAGGCCGGGAGCAGCCGCGCCACGGGCAGCCGCGCCCGGTCGAGGTCGACCACGTCGTCACGGGTGCGTCGCAGGGTGGCGAGGAACTCCGCGCGGGAGACCTGCCGGACCCCGACCGACTCGAAGTAGTCGTACCAGAAGCCGCCGGCGTCGACGAGCGCCCCGCCCGCGGCCGCGAGCCGCGCGTTGAGGTCGAGGTCGGCGACCTTCGAGGCGTTGGAACGGCTGTGGAACAGCGAGGCGACGTAGAAGACGCCGCCGGTCTGGAGGCCGAAGAGCCCGCCGACCAGCTCGGTGCCCTCCCACACCTCCAGGCTGTGCGCGTCGCCGTGGGCGTGCAGGTCCCGCCACGTACGTCGGTGGGCGGGCGTCAGCCAGTAGTTCTCGGACTCCGGGCGGGCGCAGTGGGCGAGCACCTCCTCGAAGGCGCCGTCCATCGAGGTGGTCCAGCCGCTGCCGCGCAGCGTGCGTCGCAGGCTCTTGTTGGCCAGGGCCGCGCCGGCGGGGGTGACGGCGCGGGGGTCGGGGCAGTGCCACGGCAGCCCTCGCACGGCCAGCGCGACGCGACGCAGCCGGGCGTCGGCGGGGCACGGCTCGGGCATGGGGTAGATCCCGGCCCGGAACGCCCCTCGCGTGGCCCGCGCGGTGTCGGCGCCCCCGAAGAAGGCCGGGTGCTCGGCAGGGGACAGCTCGGTGGCGACGCGGTCCCACCACGACTGGTCGGCGCGGCGGGTGAGCAGCGCCAGGGCGAGCCGCTGGAGCGGCCAGTCGAGGTAGCGCAACTGGATCCGGCGTACGGCGGTGCGGCGCAGTCGGGTGCGCGGCCGACGGCCCAGCAGGTGGGCGAGCAGGGCCAGACCCCACCCGACGAGGCCGGTGGTGCGGCCGTCGGAGCTCACCGGTCGGCCTCGGGACGCGCGGCGAGCATGCGGCGGACGAAGCCGAGGACCAGCGGCGAGGCGAGCAGCAGCTGGAGCGCGGACGCGCCGACCCAGCCCACGGCCACCCCCCGACCGTCGCCGAGGACGAACCCGCCGACCAGCGCACCCGCGACGTCGAGCACGGTCGCGGTCAGGGCGACGCCGGTGGCGAGGGCGAAGCGGCGGCCGAGGCGGTACCAGTCCAGGAGCAGGTCCTTGACGACCATCCAGAAGCCGCCGAGGACCAGGACGGACATCACGGGCAGGCTGGCGTCGACGTACTCCTCGCCGAAGACGCGGAAGAACAGCGGGCCGACCACCCAGGTGCCCACACAGCCCGCGAGCACCAGCCCGAGCCCGACCGGCAGGACCCGGCGGCAGCGCGCGGCGAAGGCGTCGGGGCCGTGCTGGGCGGCGTCGGCGAAGAGCGAGGTCGCCAGCGCGAAGGGGGCGACGAAGACGACCGAGGCGGCCATCCACGCCATCGTGAAGAAGGCGTTCTCCCGGGGCGCGAGCGCGGCCGCCGCCACGACGGGGACGAGCAGCGGACCGGCAGCCAGTGCGACGTCGAGCAGCCAGTGGCCCAGCGAGGTGCGCCAGTGGGCGAGGAGCAGGTCGCGGCTGCTGTCCGCTGCGCTGCGGCGGCCCTGGGCCAGCCGCACCTGGACCGCGAGCACCAGGCCCGAGGCCAGGAGCGGGACGAACCAGCAGGTCAGGATCGCGGCCGCGTCGACGTCCCCGAGCAGCGACCAGGCCAGCAGCAGGGGGAAGCGGCCGAAGGCGGCGACCAGGTTGCGGGTCAGCTGGGCGCCGGGCCGGCGCAGCCCGAGCGCGGCGTAGTCCCAGACCGAGGTGACCGTCGTGGCCACGGTGGTCGCGACGAGCAGCACTGCGACGGCGAGCGAGGCGACCGCTGCGCCGGCGCTGGAGCCGGCGCCCGGGTCGAGGAGCAGCGCCGCGCCGCACCACAGCAGCGCCACCGGCGTCGTGACGGCCACGACCGCGCCCGTCCCGACCCGGACCAGGCGGCGGGCCGGCGCTGCCTCGAGCCGGGGCAGCTCGGCCATGAGGAAGCTGCCCAGGCCCAGGCTGGTGAAGCGCGACAGGAGGGTCACCGTGGCGACCACGGCGCCGGCGACGCCGACCTCGACCGCCGGGGAGAGCCGCGCCACCAGCACCCAGAACACGAACCCGGCGAGGGTGCGGACGACGTGCGAAGAGGCCAGGGCGAGGAAGGCCGAGACGAGGGGGGAGGCGGTACGCCGACGCGTCACCGCACGGGACTCAGCCATGGCGGCGTGACGCTAGCATGCCGCCCGTGGGGTGGCGGCGGGCGAGAGCAGTCCCCCCGGTCCCCGCTGCGGACCCGTCTCGCCCCGAGTTCCTCACCGCGCTCGACGGACCGCTGTCGTGGTCGTCCCTGGCCCACCGGGCCGGAGCGGCCCTGCCGGGCGCCGAGGTGGTGAAGCTCGTCGTCGACGTGCGGAAGACCCCGTGGGTGCCCTACTTCCTCGACACCGTGCGCTACCAGCACCACGTGGACTTCTGCCGGCGGCTGGACCCCCGGGTCGATGCGCGGTTCGACCAGGAGATGTACCGCTCGGAGGAGCGGCCGTTCGTGCTGCTCACCATGACCCGGCTGCCTGGGGGCGCGGGGGATGTCGCGGGGGATGTCGCGGGTGGGGCCGGGGCGGCTGAGCCGGGTGCCGCGGACGAGCGCTGGTGGGTCGAGATGTGGCCCGGGGACACGCTGGCGGCCGCACGGGTCGTCGAGGTCGTCGAGCTGCTGCGCACGGCCAGCGGACTGGGCGGGGCGCTGCGGTTCAGGGCCGCCTCCGACGACCAGCGGCGCCGCCTCGAGCAGCTGCCGCCCGACCTGCGCCAGCGGCTCGGGCCCCTGCTGGACCAGTCGGCGATCCATCGCGGGGTCCGCTTCCAGAGCCTGACGACGGGCACGGCGCACGGCCGGCTGCGGGTCCTGCGCGCGCACGACCTGCCCGAAGGGCTGGGCGGGCTGACGCCGTACGACGTGGTGGTGGCGGCTACGGTCCCGCTGGAGATCGGGCCGGTGGCCGGGCTGGTGACCGCCGAGCACCAGACTCCGCTGGCACACGTGGCGGTGCTCTCGGCCGGTCGCGGCACGCCGAACTGTGCCGTTCTCGGCGCGCACGCGCTCCCCGAGGTGCGTGCGCTCGAGGGGCAGTGGGTGCGGCTGGAGGTGTCGGCGTCGTCGTGGTCGCTGGAGCCCGTCGAGGAGTCCGTCGCACGTGCCGCGGTGGAGGCCCGGCTGGCGGCGATGCGGGCCGGGGCGCCCACGCTCGTCCGCGACGTACGCCGGGGAGGACTGCCGCGGCTCGACGAGCGCGCCTCGCGCGACCCGGCGGTGGTCGGGGCCAAGGCTGCTGCGCTGGCGCGGCTCCCGCGGCGGCTGCGCCGCTACCGGGTGCCGGGGTTCTCGGTGCCCGTGAGCGCCTACGTCGCGCACGTCGAGACCGCTCCCGCGGTGCAGTCGCTGCTGGCCGAGCTGGACCGCGCCGATGCCGGGGACGGCTCCGTCACCGAGGTGCTGGCGCGGCTGCGGGCGGCGATCCGCGGGCTGGCGGTCGACCCGGCGCTGCTGGCCGGCATCCGTGCCGGCATCGGCCGCTGGACCGACGAGGCACCGCTCTTCGCCGGCCACACCGACGTGATCCTGCGCTCGTCGTCGAACTGCGAGGACCTGCCGGGGTTCAACGGCGCCGGGCTGGCGGACTCGGTGCGGCTGGCAGCCGGGGACCTCGCGGACCGGCTGCTCGAGGTGTGGGCCTCGCTGTGGACCGACCGCGCGCACCTGGAGCGGTCGGCCTTCGGGATCGCCCGGGGTGCCGCCGCCATGGCGGTGCTGGTGCAGCCCGTGGTCCCGCACGCCGCCCACGTGGTCGCGGTGACCGCCGACGGCGTACGGCCCGGGGCGATCGACGCCTACCTGCTCAACCTGTTGCCCGCCGGAGCACTGGTCACCGACGCCGCGGGCGCCGTGGCCGAGCAGCTGTACCTCCTCGACGACCAGCCGGCGTGCGCGGAGGTGCTGACCCTGGCGGTCGGCCAGGACGCCTCCCTGCTGCCGGACCGTCTCCTCGACGAGACGCGCGATGTGCTGAAACGCGTGGACCGCTGGGTGCGTGCCGGCTCCGGAGCCGCCGGCGCCGACGTCGAGCTGCTGCTGCTCGACGCTCCACGCGACGTTCCCCAGCACGACGTGCCGCTGGTGCTGCTGCAGGCACGGCCTTGGGGCGTCGTCGGCGGGTGAGACCGTCTCCGGCCCTCGGGCCCCTGGGAGCCCGGGCCTTCCCGCGGCCGGGCCGCCTCCGGTCCTGGGGTCTACCGGTCTAGTCCAGGTCTTCATGAGACCGAGGTAAAGAGAGCGCCATTCTGCAGGCGTGGACTGTCAGTTGGCTGACAGGTTCATCCGCCGTCCACCGACACGTCCTAAGACACGTGCTGGACGTCACATGAGAGGCGTGACTACCTTCCGCCGCGGGTGGGGGTCCGCAGGATCGCCGCCCGGGCCGGGGGAGGGAGCCTCGCTCGGTCGAGTGCTCCCTCCGTGTCCGACACCTCCCCAGGAGATCCCCCGTGTCCCCAGGTCCCGACGTCCGTCGACCCTTGAACCCACCCGCACCCAGCCGCCGACGGCGCTCGCTCGTCGCGATCGCCGCAGCGCTCGTGACCGCACCCGCCCTCGCGCTGCTGCCGGCCGCGCCGGCCAGCGCGGCCCTCATCAGCCCGACCGCCGGCTCGGTCCAGTCCGGCAACGTGCCGGTCACCGAGTCCCCCGGCGCGACCAACAACTGCCAGCTCAACCAGGGCTCGCCGTACACCCGCTTCCAGGTCACCCGCGCCGACGGCACCGTGGTCGGCAGCAACCAGCAGTCCGGCACCGGCGCCAAGACCTACGTCTGGCCCTCCAACGGCCAGCCGCGCGGTGAGTACGTCGCCCGCAGCTGGACCCGCAGCTCGAACCGGTCCGGCTTCGCCAACCTCGGCTGCACCAACCAGGGCGAGGTCCTGCGCTCGACGATCACCTTCACCGTCGACAACGGCGCGGCCGTGGCGCTCGCGCTGCCCGACGACGTCGTCACCGGCGAGGACCTGACCGTCGGCGTCGCCACGACCGTCGTCGGCGCCGGCATCACCGGCCAGCCCCTGGGCGAGCGCGAGGTGACCGTCTCGCTCCCCGGCGTACCCGACGTCGAGCCGGTCGTCGTCACCACCGACGCCACCGGTCGCGCCACCACCGAGATCGACCTCCCCGACCTGCCGGTCGGCGCGCTGACGGTGGCCGCCGAGGTCACCACCGACGCGTTCTACACCGGCAGCGGCACCACCGCCGAGACGACCCTGCTGCCGCGCAGCACCGAGGTCTTCTACCGCGGCCAGACCCGTGGGCAGCCCGGCTCGGAGGCCGAGCTGCGGGCCCGCCTGGTCGACACCACCCCCGACTCCGACCGCTTCGGCGAGCGGGTCGTGGGCCGTCCGGTGGCGCTCGCCCTCGCCGACGACGTCGCCCCGGCCGTCACCGACGAGGCCGGTGACGCCACCCGGCGCGCCCCGGTCACCGGACCCGCGCGGATCACCGACGCGAGCGCGACCTTCACCGGCGACGAGGTGTACGCCGGCAGCTCCGACAGCCTGCGGTTCTACGTCGGCGACGTGGCGGCCGAGCCCGCTCCGGTCGTGGCGACCCCGGTCGAGGGCAACCTCACCGGCCTGGTCGGCTGGCTCGGCGGGTTGCTCGGCCCGGTCGTGACGGTGGTCGAGACGATCCTCTCCCCGGTCGAGAACGCCGTCGGCGTCCCCGCCATCAGCGGGCTGCTCGACGCCCTGCTGCCCGAGATCCAGTCCGGCGCCGGCACCCTCGGCTCGGCCGTGGACGAGGCCCTGGACACCATCGACCGCGAGGTCGTCTCCCGCTCCCCGCTCGGCGACCTCACCAAGACCGCTCGCTTCACCTGGCGCGCCGTCACCGAGGGCGAGGGCGTGGTGCGGCGCGAGCAGTTCGACGCCGTCATCGGCGTCCCGCAGCTGCTGGACGTCACCGGCGACGGCACCGCCGACCTGGTCGCCAACATCCGGCTCTCCCAGGTCAGCGCCAGCACCGGCACCGAGGGCAGTGGCTTCGGCGCCGTCCCGCGGCTGGAGGTCGTGCGCCTCGGTGACGTCAGCCAGCGCCTCCCGCTGAGCCTGCAGGCCGTGCTCGACCTGCCTGGCGGCGATGAGGAGTACCGCTTCGGCTACGACACCCGCGGCGGCAACGCCCCTCGCGACTTCGCCGCCGACCTGGTCCTCGCCGACGGCGGGGTGACCCTCGAGGTTGCCAGCTCCAGCGAGGACGCGCTCGACATCACCGGCGCGCTCGTCCCGGCCGCGGCCGACGGCGAGGCGCCCGAGGTGCCCACCGAGGGCGCCGACCTCGAGACGCCGCTCCCCGCGCCGCCGGCCCCGGCCGAGCAGCGCTTCGCGATCAGCTTCGACCGCGCCCCCGAGCAGGCGGCCCTCGGCCTCGACCTCGGGAGCGGCTCGCAGCTGGCTGCCCGCCTGAGCACCGACCGCCCGACCACCATCGGGCTGTCGCTGACCGACGACAGCGGCGGTGCGCGCACCTTCGTCGCCGACGGCCTCATCCGCGAGGTCGACGGCGAGGTGGCGATCCTCGTCGAGGGCGACACCGACTCAGGCCTGGCGGCCGAGCTCACCAGCCCCAGTGGCCTGGACGAGGTGTCCCTGCGGGCCGTCGAGCTCGACGCGGGACGGACCGCCAGCGACGTACGCCTCGGCCTCACCGACGTCCCCGACTCGGTCGTCTTCGGCCTCGATGCCGCCGGTGCCGGTGCGCTGACCGCCAGCGGTCCGATCGGGGTCTTCGAGGCCGGCTACGCGACCGGCCGCGAGCTCGCGCTGCTCGACGACCCGGCGTACCTGCGCCTGGACCAGCAGACCACCGACCAGGGCGAGGAGTCCTCGGTGGCCCTGCGCCTGCCCGGTTTCGAAGGGCTGTCGTTGGACCTGACCGACGACCTGGCGATCGGGCTCACCACGGCCCCGACCCCGCTGCGGGCGCTGGCCCGGCTCGACGGCCTCGAGCTCGACGCCCGCGTCCTCGACGCGCCGCGCCGGCTCGACCTGTCCCTGGGCCGTGACGGCCAGGTGCGGATCGCGGGCTCCGACCCGATCTCGGAGGTCCTGGTCAAGGCCCGCGACGAGGCCGGCATCTTCGACGGCTCGACCGACCTGCGGCTGCGGCTGGCGGACGTGCCGAGCCTGCTCGAGGTCGGCGTCACCGACGGTGGCGTCTCCTTCGGCACCGGTGGCGACCCCATCGGCGTCCTCGAGGTCTTCGCCGACAGCGGTACGCCAGTGCCGCTGCCCGCCGACGCCGACGGCCTCGTGCTGCGGCAGTCGCCGGGCGGCACCCAGGTCGCCGGCCGGATCACCGGTCTGCGCACCATCGCCGCCTCCCTCGAGGGGCTGCCCGAGGTGCTGCTCGACACCGTCGCCGGGCGGGTCTTCTCCATCGAGCTGCTCGAGACCGACGCTGCCGGCGCCGAGACCGGCCGGCTCACCGCGACGATCGACAACCTCGTGCCCAACGTGCGGCTCGGGCTGGTCGACGACGGCTCCGGGGCGACCCGGCTGCGCTACACCGCCGACGAGCCGACCAGTGCCCTCACCTTCGACCTGGGTGACCTCCGCGGCTCGATCAGCAACCCGCTGCCGACCGCCCTCGAGGTCTGCCAGGCCGCGGACGAGGCGTGCCTGCCCGACGTCGGCATCGACGACCCGACGCTGGGCTCGGTGCGGCTGCTCGCCGACCAGACCACGACGCTGGACATCGTCGACCCGACGGGTGCGTTCAACGTCAACGGCCTGCGCCTGCGGGTCCTCGACCTGACCGGGTCGATCGACGCCGACAACGGTGGCCCGCTCTACCTCAACACCACCGAGTACGGCCCCGGGTGCGAGCAGGGCTGCGAGCGGCCGATCGAGGGCGGCTCCATCACCGCCGACCTCGACAACGTCGAGCTCACCTTCGCCCCGGGCAACGGGTTCAACGCCAACCGGGCGCTGACCAACCTGCGGGTCGACAAGGTGCTCGGCATCCCGGTCGGGCTGTCCGGCGTCAGCGGCACCGGCTCCATCCGGTGCGTCAACGACACCGTCATCCGGGTCCGGGCTTTCGACCTGATCAACGTCAGCATCCGGGACGCGCTGTGCAACGTCCCGCGCAGCGGCTGATCCGGTTGCTGCTCAGCCCCCGCCGGGGCTGAGCGATGACCTGCGACGGGGTGGTCGGCTCGGGCCGGCTGCCCCGTCGTGGCGTTCCGGGGGTCTCGGGTCGGGGCCCGGTCTCAGGATCCGGATCGGGCTCGTGGCGGTAGTCGAGGTGCGGGTCGAGGCCTGGCTCGAGGTGGGGGTCGAGGCCTGGCTCGAGGTGGGGGTCGAGGCCTGGTGACGCGCTGCTCCGCGTCCTGGGGCCTCGACCCCCACCTCGACTGCGGTCGGGCCGCCGGCCGGCCCGCTGCGGCCGGGCCGGGCACGAGGGGTCAGGCGCGCGGCGGGTGCTCGCCGGTGGGGGCCGGCTCCGCGTCGTACGTCGGGGTCGGGCTGCCCGGCCTCGCGAACCCGGGCCGGTCGGCGACGACCGCGGCCACCAGGCCGACCAGCACCAGGAGGTCCAGCCAGGTGAGGAACGTCGAGATGCCCGGGGTGTCGCGCAGCTGGATCGGGCCGCGGATGTCGGCCTGGGTCAGCAGGACCCAGGAGAGCAGGTAGTAGCCGTAGAGCAGCGTGCCGACACCCCCGGACACCGCCCCCAGGCGGGCCCAGCGCCCCAGGCGCCAGCGCTGCGCGCAGACCACCGTGAGCGACGAGAGTGCGGCGATCCGCAGCACGTCGTGGACGAAGATCTCCGTGGGGAGCCCGAGAACCATGGGCCGATCCTCACCCACGGGAGGTCGGGCGCGCCACCAGGCCGGGGTCCGCGCCGGAGTCGCGAGACTGTCACGGCCGCGTCCAGGCCCGGGTCGAGGCCCGGGTCGAGGCCTGGTGACGCGCTGCTGCGCGTCCTGGGGCCTCGACCCACACCTCGACCCGCACCTCGACCGGGCGAGGTCGAGCGAGCCGCGACGTGGAGCAGCCGTCAGCCCCGGGCGGCCTTGCGCGCCTGGCTGGCGGTCTTGGCGCGGGCGTTGGCGTCGAGCACGACCTTGCGGATGCGCACGGCGTCGGGGGTGACCTCGACGCACTCGTCCTCGCGGCAGAACTCCAGGCACTGCTCGAGCGAGAGCTTGCGCGGCGGGATGAGCTTCTCGAAGTTGTCGGAGGTGGCGGACCGGATGTTGGTCTGCTGCTTCTCCTTGGTGATGTTGACGTCCATGTCGTCGGCGCGTGAGTTCTCGCCGACGATCATCCCCTCGTAGACCTCGGTGGTCGGCTCGACGAAGAGGACGCCGCGCTCCTGCAGGTTCGTCATGGCGTACGCCGTCGCAGCACCCTTGCGGTCGGCGACCAGCGAGCCGTTGTTGCGGCCGCGGATCTCGCCGGCCCAGCGCTCGTAGCCCTCGGAGATGTGGTGGGCGATGCCGGTGCCGCGGGTGTCGGTGAGGAACTCGGTGCGGAAGCCGATCAGGCCGCGCGCCGGCACCACGAACTCCATCCGGACCCAGCCGGTGCCGTGGTTGGTCATCTGCTCCATCCGGCCCTTGCGGGCGGCGAGCAGCTCGGTGATCGTGCCGAGGTACTCCTCGGGGGCGTCGATGGTCAGGCGCTCCATCGGCTCGTAGAGCTTGCCGTCGACCATCTTGGTGACCACCTGCGGCTTGCCGACGGTCAGCTCGTAGCCCTCGCGGCGCATCTGCTCGACCAGGATCGCCAGCGCCAGCTCGCCGCGGCCCTGCACCTCCCAGGCGTCGGGGCGCTCGGTCGGGAGGATCCGCAGGGACACGTTGCCGATCAGCTCGGAGTCGAGGCGGTCCTTGACCAGGCGCGCGGTGACCTTGGAGCCCTTGACCCGGCCCACGAGCGGGGAGGTGTTGGTGCCGATGGTCATCGAGATGGCGGGCTCGTCGACGTGGATGAGCGGCAGCGCGACGGGGTTCTCGGGGTCGGCCAGGGTCTCGCCGATGGTGATGTCGGGGATGCCCGCGATGGCCACGATGTCGCCGGGGCCGGCGAGCTCGCCGGGCTTGCGCTCGAGGCCGTCGGTGATGAGCAGCTCGGTGATGCGGACGTTCTTGACCTCGCCGTCGCGGCGCATCCAGGCCACGGTCTGGCCCTTCTTCAGGTTGCCCTGGTGGATGCGCAGCAGCGCGAGCCGGCCCAGGAACGGGCTGGAGTCGAGGTTGGTGACGTGCGCCTGCAGCGGCGCGCCCTCGACGTACGTCGGGGCCGGGATGGTCTCGATGATCGTGCGGAACAGCGGCTCGAGGTCGGTGCTGTCGGCCGGGAGCGTGCCGTCCTCGGGCTTGGTCAGGCTCGCGACGCCGGCCTTGCCGGAGGCGTAGACGACCGGGAAGTCGAGCGCGTCCTGGGAGTGCGACTCGTCGAGCAGGTCCATGAACAGCTCGTAGGTCTCGTCGACGACCTCGGCGATCCGCGCGTCGGAGCGGTCGGTCTTGTTGACCACCAGGATCACCGGCATGTCGGCGTTGAGCGCCTTGCGGAGCACGAAGCGGGTCTGCGGCAGCGGGCCCTCGGAGGCGTCGACCAGCAGCACGATGCCGTCGACCATCGACAGGCCGCGCTCCACCTCGCCACCGAAGTCGGCGTGGCCGGGGGTGTCGATGATGTTGATGGTCATGCCCTCGGGTGCGGAGGGTCCGACGTACTTCACCGCGGTGTTCTTCGCGAGGATCGTGATGCCCTTCTCGCGCTCGAGGTCACCGCTGTCCATCACGCGCTCGGCCACGCCCTCGGCCTGGTGCGCGGAGAACGCCCCCGCCTGGTGCAGCATCGCGTCGACGAGCGTGGTCTTGCCGTGGTCGACGTGGGCGACGATCGCGACGTTGCGGAGGGAGGCGGTGCGGGTCTCGGACACGAGCCACGATCCTAGTTGCGCGGCGGCGGTACGCCGATTCGTCGCTGACCGGGTGTGGTGGGGGTCTCCTCGCCGATCGGGCCTGCAGGAATCCCCGGATATCAGGCTTTCCTGTCGCTTCGGGAGGGTTGCAACCCCTGACAAGCGGCAGAAGAGCCTGATATCCGGGGATCCCTGCGCCGGACTCCGACGCGTGCTGCGCCGGCCCGCCTCAGCGCAGGACCATCTCCTTGCCGTCCACGACCAGCTCGGTCTTGTCCTCGCGGATCGCCTGGAGCACCAGGTCGACGACCTCGCCGGCGGGCCGGCCGGCCGGCAGGCGCGGGGGCTCGCCGGCCAGGGCGCGGGTCTCCAGGCCGGTGTCGAGGTGCGGGGGGCGGACGTCGAGGACCCTCAGCGAGCGGCGCTCCTCGCGGCGCAGCACCTGCAGCCAGGTCGCGAGGGCTGCCTTGGCGGCGGAGTAGTCGGCCATGCCCGAGGTCGGCAGGTCGGCCAGCACCGCGGAGATGACGGCGACGGTGCCACTGCTCTCGCGCAGGTGGGGGACGGCCGCGCGGACGAGCGCGACCGGGCCGAGCACGTCGACGGCGTACAGCTCCTCGGCGACGGCCTCGTCGAGCTCGGCGGCCTTGCCGAAGGCGGCGACGCCCACGGTGACGAGCAGCAGGTCGAGCCCACCGAGCTGCTCGACGGCGGCCGCGACGGTGGTGGCGCAGGCCTCCACGCCGACCACGTCGAGGGTCAGGGGGTCGGTGCCGACGTCCTCGGCCACCGCGCGGGTGCGCTCGGGGTCACGGCCGGCAGCCACGACCCGGGCGCCTCCCTCGTGCAGACGACGGGCCAGCTCGCCGCCCAGTGCGCCGGAGGCGCCGACGACGAGCACGCGTGCGTCCTTGGTGTCCATGTCTCTCCTCTGTCCCTGCTGGGGCGCTGTCCGTGGGTCGCGGTCAGCCCGCGAGTGAGCCGCCGAAGATCTGCCAGGCGAGTGCGCTCTTCGCCACGAGGCTGAGCACGAGATAGACCTTCTCGCCGTAGCCGTAGCTGGCCCAGCGGCCGACGCCCTTGTACTGCAGCCACTGGTTGAGGCCGAAGCTGGAGAAGAAGACGAACAGCGACACGAAGATCCCGAGCACGAAGCCGGGCACCTCGGCGGCGCCGACCAGATTCACCGTGATGGCCACCCACGGCGCCAGGCCGGCGACCGTGCCGACCCAGAACGGCAGCATCGTGCGGGTCGGCTGACCGGGCGGGTTCACCACCTCCTGGATCCAGCCGCACAGGATCATCGCGACGTTGGCACCGATGATCGCGATGAGCGCGGACACCTCGACGATCCCGTTGTAGAAGGCGATCAGCAGCAGCATGAGGGTCGCGCTGAAGGCGTACTCCACCCAGCGGAAGACGTTGACCCCCGCCCGCAGGTCCCGCTCGTAGCGGGCGCGCGCGACCGTGGCGGTGAGCCCGTGGTCGACCGCGGCGAGCAGCAGGAACGCCGCCACCGCGAAGCCGATCCGCACGTCGAACAGCGCCTCGGGCGCCGGCGGCGGGGTGCCCGGAGGGCCCTCGGGGAAGGCCTCGACGACGGTGATCGCGAAGTCGCCGGCCAGCACCAGGACCAGCACCGCCTGGGCGGCGTGGAGCACGGTGAGGCCGAGGTTCCAGCGGCGCAGGGCGGCCAGGGTCTCGGGGTCGGTGCCGGACGCGGTGGGCGTGCCCGAGGCCGGGGGGCGCGTGCTGCTCATGCCTCACTGTTACCCGGCGCGCTCATGCCAACGGGTGAGGGAGGCGGGTCGCGCGCGTGGCCGGCTTCGTCGGCTACCCGACAAACCCGGCCCCGCCACGACGGAACTTCGTCGTCGAGCTGCCGGGTCCTGGCCAGAACCCCGGCGCACCGGGCGCCGCCCGCCGGGCCGTACGACGCCAGCCGGCTGCGGCGTGCGTCACGGGCCGTGCGCGACCTCACTCGTGCGGGTGAAGCCCGGCGCGTTCGTTCGAGGTCATGCCCACGATCGCCACCACCCGCCGGGTCGACCTCAACGAGCTGCTGCACTTCGTGCGGCCGCTGCACCACATGACGCTGGTGACCTTCCGCAAGGACGGCCGGCCGCAGATGTCGCCGGTGACCGGGGGAGTCGACGGCGACGGCAAGATCGTCATCTCGACGTACCCCGACCGCGCGAAGGCCGTGAACCTGCGCCGCGACCCCCGCTGCTCGGTGCTCGTGCACGGCGAGGAGTGGGACGACGCCTACGTGCAGGTCGACGGTAAGGCGAGCGTGCTCGACATGCCCTCGCAGGCGGCCGAGGACGGGCTCGTGGAGTACTTCCGGTGCATCTCCGGGGAGCACCCGGACTGGGAGGAGTACCGCGCCGCGATGCGTCGACAGGGCAAGTCCCTGCTGCGGATCACTCCGATGCACTGGGGTCCGATCGCCACCGGCGGGTTCCCGCCGGACCGTGCGCCGCAGGGCTGAGAGGGAGGGCTGGGGCCCCTCAGGCCAGCGCGCGGGCCAGCGCGGCCTCGACGTGCAGGCTGGTGCAGGGGAAGACCGGGATGTCGGCGTCCGCCTGGTGCACCAGCAGCTCGAGCTCGGTGCACCCGAGGATGACCCCGCCGGCGCCGGCGTCCCACAAGTCCTCGACGAGGCCGACGACGGTGCGCCGCGACTTGGTGACCACGCGACCGTGGACCAGCTCGTCGTAGATGATCCGGTTGACCGTCTCGTGGTGGTCGGCCGGCGGCACGTGGACCGTCAGGCCGTGCGAGGCGATCCGGTCGGTGAAGAACGAGCGCTCCATCGCGAAGGTCGTGCCGATGAAGCCGACCTCCTTCAGCCCGGCGGCCTTGCACGCCTCGGCGACGACGTCGGCCAGGTGCAGCACCGGGATCGAGACGGCGGCCTCGACCTGGTCGAAGACGCGGTGGAAGGTCGTCGTGCACAGCAGCAGGAAGTCGGCGCCCGCGCGCTCGACGCCCTGGGCGGCCTCGACCAGGATGCGCGCGACGCCGTCCCAGTCCTCCTTCTCCTGCAGCGCCGTCACCTCGGCGAAGTCGACCGACGCCATGATCGTGCGCGCCGAGGCGAGGTTGCCCAGCCGCTTCTCGACACCGGTGTTGAGGAGCTCGTAGTAGGCGGCGCTGCTCTCCCAGCTCATCCCGCCGATCAGGCCGATCGTCTGCATGCGGCGAGTGTGTCACGCGGCGTACGACGCCCGGCCGGGCGTCCGGGGAGCGGGTGGGTCCGGCGGGCAGGTCCTCGCGTCGCTCCCGCGGCGGTCGGGTCGTGGCTGGCTACCCTGGCGGCTCGTCCACCGTCTCGGGAGGCCACCGTCGTGACGTCCGCCTCTGCTCGACCCTCCGCTGCTCCGCGTCGGGGCTCGCCGGGTCGCCGCCTCGCGCTCGTCCCGGCGGTGGTGGCGCTGCTCTCGGCCACTGCCTGTTCCTCGGCGGACTCATCGGGCGACGCCTCGGCGGACTCCTCCACCGGCCCCGCCGAGCCGACGACCGCAGTCCCGACGGCAGAGGACAGCGCGACCTCCTCGTCGACGCCTGAGTCGGCCGGGACGGCGGCGGCCCCGCTGGAGCTGTCCGGAGGTGGCACGACCGAGGTGTGCGCGGGGAAGCGGTTCCCCCGTGACCTCGCGTTCTTCGACGTGAGCTGGGAGGCCGGGACCGACCTGGAGTTCTTCGAGATCCGGGTCGACGCACCCGAGGGCCTGCGGCAGGTCGTCGCCGACACGCTCACGATCCCGCCGCGTAACTTCGGGGGCCGGATCGCCGTCAGCGGGATGACCGCGTGGGCCGAGCGCGAGCGGACCCTGCGGAGCCCGCAGCTCGCCCTGGCGGGCGGCACGCGGCTCTCGGAGGAGTCCCCGATCGAGGGGGCCACCGGGCTGGCGGTCCTGCGGCTCAAGATCGACGAGGACGCCCTGGACTCCGCGAGCGGTGCCTCCTTCGGCAGCGTCTCGGCCACCTACCGCACCGTCGACGGCGAGACCGGCACGGTCAGCGAGCCCTCCGAGGTCGTGTTCCGGGCGAAGGGTCGCTGCTGAGCGACGTTCCGTACCGGTTCCGGGCCCCACAGCGTCCGGAACGTCGCTGACCGGATCAGTCGTGGACGCGGTGGACCTTGTGCTGTGCGGCCTGGGCGCGGGGGCGGATGACCAGCTCGTCGACGTTGACGTGCCGCGGGCGGGTGACGACCCAGGTGATGGCGTCGGCGACGTCCTCGGCGACGAGGGGCTCGGCGACCCCGGCGTACACCGCGGCGGCCTTCTCGCGGTCCCCGTCGAAGCGGACCAGCGCGAACTCGTCGGTGCGCACCATCCCCGGCGCGACCTCGGTGACCCGGACCGGCTGGTCGAAGAGCTCCAGGCGCAGGGTCTCGGTGACGACCTGGGTGCCGTGCTTGGCCGCCGTGTAGCCGCCGCCGCCCTCGTAGGCGATCCGGCCCGCGGTCGAGCCGACGTTGCAGATGATCCCGGCCTGGTCGCGGGCGCGCAGCAGCGCGGGCAGCAGGGCGCGGGTGACCTGGACCAGGCCGATGACGTTGACCTCGTACATCGCGCGCCACTGCTCCACGTCGGCCTGCGCCACGGGCGCCGAGCCGAACGCCCCGCCCGCGTTGTTGACCAGCACGTCGAGGCTGCCGTCACCAGAGCCCTCCCGCAGCCCGGCCACGGTCTCGGCAAGGGCCGCGACGTCGCCCGCGTCGGTGACGTCGCAGGTCACCGCGGTCCCACCGATCTCCTCGGCCAGGGCCGCGATCCGCTCCGCCCGGCGCGCGGCGCACACGACGTGGAAGCCCTCGGCGGCCAGGGCCCGGGCGGTCGCGGCGCCGATCCCGCTGCTGGCTCCGGTGACGACGGCGGTACGACGGGTGCTCATGGCCTCATCGAACCACCGGCCACCTCCCACCCGCCGGGACCCTCGGCGGTGGCGCCGGCGACCGGGACCGAGACGTCCTGGCCGCGCGGACGCCGTGCTGGCACGATGTGCCGGACCCAGGAGGTGGATGTGCGCGAGTCGACGATCGTGGTGATCGCGGGTGCGGTCGGTGGGCTGCTGTGGCTGGTCCGGTGGGTCGCCGACGTCGACGCGCTGCTGTGGCCGGGTGCGGTGCTGCTGTCGGTGGTCGTCCTGGCCGCCGGGGCCTCGCTGGTGCGGCCGGTGGTGCTGCGCGTCGTGGTCGGGCTGTGCGTCGTCGCGCTCGCCTGGTCGCTGGCTGCCGTGGTCGGCGTGCAGGACTCGCTCGTGGTGGGCGGCATCGTGGGTGCGGTCGTCGCGCTCGGCTGCCTTGCCGTTCTCCCGCGTACCCTGCGTGGTCGCGCCGGGACCGAGGCCTCCGCCGTCCCCGCCGCCGACGCGGTCGCGTCGCCCGCTCCCACCGGCCCGCGGCGTCGCGCGGAGCGGCGGTCGCGCTCCGCGCGCTGAGTCCGCCCGGCCACGGCCCGGTCCCGTCCGGCCCGCGCCCGGCGTACGACGTCGATCGGTCCGCACCAGCCGACCGGGTGGGAATGTGACGAGGTGCACCGGTGTTCACTGGTGCTGACCGGTGGACCCGGTCCGTCCCGGGGGTCGCGGCCCCGCCGCACCATCCGTCCCACCCGCCGTCCCACCAGGGGGAGCACGTGAGCGCTGTCGCCCGGCCCATGCGCCGGCTCGCGATGATCAGCCTGCACACCTCTCCGCTGGACCAGCCCGGCACCGGGGACGCGGGTGGGATGAACGTCTACGTCATCGAGCTCGCGCGCCGCCTGGCGCGACAGGGCATCGAGGTCGACGTCTTCACCCGCGCGACCTCCTCGCGGCTGCCGGCGGTCGTCGAGGCGGCCGAGGGCGTGAAGGTGCGCCACGTCCACGCGGGGCCGTTCGAGCTGCTGCCCAAGGACGCGCTGCCCGGCCAGCTCTGCGTGTTCGCGCGCGAGGTGCTGCGCGCCGAGGCCGCCCAGCCGCGCGGGCACTACGACGCGGTGCACTCCCACTACTGGCTCTCCGGCCAGGTCGGCACGCTCGCCGCGGACCGCTGGGGCGTGCCGCTCGTGCACACGATGCACACGATGGCCCGGGTCAAGAACGCCTCGCTCGCCGACGGCGACACGCCCGAGCCGGCCTCGCGGGTCATCGGCGAGCAGGCGGTCGTCGACGCCGCCGACGTGCTCGTGGCCAACACCGACATCGAGGCCAAGCAGCTCATCGACCTGTACGACGCCGACGCGAGCCGCGTCGAGGTGGTCCACCCCGGGGTCGACCTGGAGGTCTTCCGGCCCGGCTCCCGCGCCAGAGCGCGGGCGGCCCTGGGGCTGCCGGCCGACGCGCAGGTCGTGCTCTTCGCCGGGCGGATCCAGCCGCTCAAGGCGCCCGACGTGCTGCTGCGCGCGGTCGCGGTGCTGCTCGCCCGGCGCCCCGAGCTGCGGGGCTCGCTCGTCGTGCCGGTCGTCGGCGGCCCGTCCGGGTCGGGCCTGGAGCACCCCGAGTCGTTGGCCGAGCTGGCCGGGGAGCTGGGGCTGCACGACGTGGTGCGATTCGTGCCGCCGGTGGCCCAGGCCGAGCTGGCGCAGTGGTACTCCGCCGCGACGCTGGTCGCCGTGCCCAGCTACAACGAGTCCTTCGGGCTGGTCGCGGCCGAGGCCGGTGCCTGTGGCACCCCCGTGGTGGCCGCCGCCGTGGGCGGGCTGCCCACCGTCGTACGCCACGAGCGCAGCGGGCTGCTCGTCGACTCCCACGACGAGGCCGACTGGGCGCACGCGCTGGGTCGGGTGCTGACCGAACCGGGGCTGCACGACTGCCTGGCGGCCGGTGCGGCACTGCAGGCGCGGCAGTTCTCCTGGGACGCCACCGCAGCGGCGATGCTGCGCACCTACGAACGGGCCCGCTGGCAGCTGCGGGCGGAGGCCTCGGCATGAGCGAGATCGACGACGTCCAGGGGGCGACCCCCGAGCGCACCACCTCGCCCGAGCGCGAGGCGGCGCTGGCGACCGTCCGCGAGCACCTGCGCGCCAGCGAGCTGGAGTTCAAGGAGGAGCCCGAGGGCGTCTTCTCCTTCTCGCTGCCCGGGGAGAAGAAGCTGCAGACCGCCGTGCGTCTCGACGTCGCGCTGCACTCGCTGGGGGTCCACGCCTTCGTCGCCCGCAACCCCGACGAGAACCACGAGGGCGTCTACCGCTGGCTGCTGCAGCGCAACCTGCGGATGTACGCCGTCTCCTTCGCCATCGACCGCACCGGCGACATCTACCTGGACGGCCGGATCCCCCTGGCCGCCGCCAGCCCCGAGGAGCTCGACCGGCTGCTGGGCTCGGTCCTGACCTACGCCGACGAGTCGTTCAACCCGATCCTCGAGCTCGGCTTCGCCACCGCCATCCGCAAGGAGTGGGAGTGGCGCACCGAGCGGGGCGAGTCCACCGCCAACCTCGAGGCGTTCCGGGGCTGGCTCGAGGCCGGCGAGCGGCCGGGGGCGGCCGAGGGCTGAGCGGTTGCCCGGCGAGGTGGGGTAGTCCGAACGTCTTTTCACCCTCAGCTCGAGCTGAGGGTGAAATTTCGTTCGGACTACCCCCTCATGCAGGCGCAGCCGCGTCCGCCCTGACCCGCGGCTTGCGCCGGGCGACGGCAACCCCGACCAGGCAGAGCACGCCGCCGGCGTACGCCATGGTCGGGGGCGTCTCGCCGAGCGCCAGCCAGCCCATGAGGATCGTCAGCGGCGGCACGAGGTAGGTCGTGACGCCCAGCGACGAGGCCGACATGTGCTGCAGCGCGAAGGCGTAGGTGGTGAAGGCGATCGCGGTCGGGAAGATGCCGAGGTAGACCAGCCACCACACCGACGACGCCGGCGCGGTGCCCAGCTCGTCGAGGAGCGCGGGCGCGAACGGCAGGCACACCACCGCGCCGATCGTGCAGGCCAGCCACGTCACGTGCACCGGCTGCAGCCGCGCGACGAGCGGCTTCTGCAGGATCAGGCTGACCGAGTAGACCGCCGCCGCGAGCAGCACCAGCGCCACCCCCAGCACGTCGCGGCTCTCCGCGCCGTCGGTGGAGATGCTGATCAGCCCGACGCCGGCGAAGGCCAGCGCCAGCCCGAGCGCGAGGTACGTCGTGAACCGCTCACCCAGGAACACCGCCGCCAGCGCCGCGATCAGCACCGGGGAGAGCTGGATCAGCATCGCGGCCGTGCCGGCGTCGACCCGGGTCTCGCCCTCGTTGAGCGCCACGTTGTAGACCCCGAACCACAGCACGCCGATCGCGACCAGCGACACCCACTCGCGCCGCGTCGGCCGCGGCACCCCGCGCGAGAGCGCCACCACGCCGAGCACCGCCGCGCCCACGAGCAGCCGCCCCAGCGACAGCGGCCCGGCCGAGAAGTCCTCACCCAGGTAGCGGATCGCCACGAACGCCGAGGCCCAGAAGACCAGCGTCGTCGCCACCGCCGCCAGCGGCAGCCACGTCGGTACGCCGGCGGCGGACCCGCTCGGGGCCGGGTCGGTCGCGCCGGGGCCGGTCGCGGCGGGTTCGGGGGCGGTCGTCGATGTCACGACCAAAGACTACGGACGCCCATGACAGTCCGTCGCGCGGGTTTCGGGCGTCGTGCCGGTGGTCGAGCAGCCCGAGCCCTCGGGGAGGGCGTCGTCGAGACCGCGTGAGGCGGCCGTCGATCGTCACCCACGCGAGCCGCTCGGGGCAGAGGGCCGCTTCCGGCGTACGCGGTCTCGACGACGGCTCGCTGGCGCTCGCCTGCTCGACCATCGGGTGGGGTGAGGCTCGCTGGCGCTCGCCTGCTCGACCGACCTGCTCGTCAGAGGTCCAACTTGTAGCCCAGCCCCCGGACGGTGACGAGGTACTTCGGCTCCGACGGGTCCGGCTCGAGCTTGGCCCGCAGCCGCTTCACGTGCACGTCGAGGGTCTTGGTGTCCCCGACGTAGTCCGAGCCCCAGACCCGGTCGATCAGCTGCCCGCGCGTGAGCACCCGGCCGGGGTTGCGCAGGAACATCTCGAGGAGCTCGAACTCCTTGAGCGGCAGCTTGGTCTCGGTGCCGTCGACGGTCACGACGTGCCGCTCGACGTCCATCCGCACCGGCCCGGCCTCGAGCGTCGAGGTCGCGGCCTCGGGCTCGGTGCCGCGGCGCAGCACCGCGCGGATGCGGGCGACCAGCTCGCGGGGGGAGTAGGGCTTGGTGACGTAGTCGTCGGCCCCGAGCTCGAGACCGACCACCTTGTCGACCTCGTCGTCCTTGGCGCTCACCATGATCACCGGGACGCTGGAGGTCGCCCGGATCTGCCGGCACACCTCGGTGCCGGGGATGCCGGGCAGCATCAGGTCCAGCAGCACAATGTCCGCGCCGTTGCGGTCGAACTCCGCCAGTGCGGCGTTGCCGTCCGCGGCGATCGCCACCTCGAAGCCCTCCTTGCGCAGCATGTACGCGAGGGCGTCGCTGTAGCTCTCCTCGTCCTCGACCACCAGTACCCGTGTCACGGGCTGTCCTCCTGTGTCTTCCTCTCGGCCCCGAAGTGCTGCGGCAGCGTGAGGGTGAAGGTGGACCCCTGACCCTCCGCCGACCAGACCCGGACCTCGCCGCCGTGGGTGGCGGCGACGTGCTTGACGATGGACAGGCCGAGCCCGGTCCCGCCGGTGGAGCGGTGGCGAGCGGGGTCGACCCGGTAGAAGCGCTCGAAGATGCGGTCGAGCTCGTCCGCGGGGATGCCGATGCCCTGGTCAACGACCGAGATGTCGACCGAGCCGTCGTCGACGCGGGTGGTCACCAGCACCGTGGAGTCCTCCTCGGAGTACGACACGGCGTTGCTCACGAGGTTGGAGACCGCGGCCGTGACCTGCTGCTCGTTGCCGAAGACTTGCAGGTCCGGGGTGCCGCCGACCAGCACCTGGATGCGCTTGTTCTCGGCGTCGGTGCGGCTGGTGTCCACCGCGTGCGCGATGACGTCGTCCAGGTGCACCGCGACGGGGGCGTCCAGCGGGTCGTCGGCCTGCAGGCGCGAGAGCTCGATGATCTGCTGCACCAGCGTGCCGAGCCGCTCGGACTCAATGAACATGCGGGAGGCGAAGCGGCGTACCGCCTCGGGGTCGTCGGCCGCGTCCTGCATGGCGTCCGAGAGCAGCCGGATCGCGCCCACCGGGGTCTTCAGCTCGTGGGAGACGTTGGCGACGAAGTCACGGCGCACCTCCTCGACCCGCTTCTCGCGGGTGCGGTCCTCGACCAGCGCCAGCACCAGCCGCGAGCCCAGGGGCGCGACGCGGGCGGTGACGTAGCGCGAGGGCACGCCGGGCCGGGCCATGAGCAGCTCGGTCTCGCGGATCTGCCCGTCGCGGCGTACCTGCCGCACCACCTCGGCCAGCTCGGTCGAGACCAGCCGCGAGCCCCGCACCAGCCCCAGCGCGTACGCCGGGGCGGAGGCCTTGAGGACCTCCTCGTTGTCGTCGACGACGACCGCGCTGGACCGCAGCACCGACAGCACGGTGCCGACCCCCTCGGGGACGACCGGCTGGGCGCTGGCGGGGATTGCGTGCTGCTGGCGGTCGCTGATGTGCCACGCCAGGACCGCGCCGCCGGCGACGACGGCGCCGATCACGGCCGCGAGGGCAGCCTGCAGCGTGGGGTCCACGGAGGGAAGAGTACGCACGGGCGACACCGTGCGTTCGCCGCTGGACGCGGACGTAGGCAACGTTCACCCCGCGTTCACGGCGTCACCCCGTCCCGTCACCCGCTTCTCCTAGGGTGGTCGCATGCGTGACGTCTTCCACGAGCAGCTCGACGCGGTCTTCGGCGACCTGGCCACCATCTGCGGCCAGGTCGAGACCGCCGTCGTCCAGGCGACCAAGGCCCTCCTCGAGGCCGACGTGGAGGTGGCCGAGCGGGTCATCTCCAGCGACGAGGTGATCGACCGGGCCCGGGTCGAGGTGGAGGAGAAGTGCTTCGAGCTGCTCTCCCTGCAGCAGCCCGTGGCCACCGACCTGCGTGTCGTCGTCGCCGCCCTGCGCATGGTGACCGAGCTGGAGCGGATGGGCGACCTGTCGGTGCACGTCGCCAAGATCGCCCGGATGCGCGTGCCCGAGGTGGCCGTCCCCGGGGAGATCCGCCCGACCGTGGCCCGGATGGCCGAGGTCGCCGGCGACATGGTCCACCGGGTCCGCCAGATCATCGTGGACCGCGACGTCTCCGCCGCCATCGAGCTCGGTCGCGACGACGAGATCATGGACCAGCTGCGCCGCGCCAGCTTCACCCAGCTGCTCGGTGACGACTGGGCCCACGGGGTCGAGGCGGCCGTCGACATCGCCCTGCTCGGCCGCTACTACGAGCGGATCGCCGACCACGCGGTCTCCATCGCCAACCGGGTCGTCTTCGTCGTCACCGGCACCGACCCGCGGGCCGTCGAGGCCTGAGGGCCGGCCTGGCCGCGGCGGCTCGCGAGGTTCATCGGCCGGCCGCTGAACCTTGCGGTGGGCCGATGAAGCTCTGTCGGCCGACCGCAAGGTTTGTCGGCCGGCCGATGAAGTTCTCGCCGCACCGCAGGGCGCCGGCCGACGAATGTTCCAGCGGCCAGCCGCTGAACGTGACGGTGGGCCGCTGTTGTTTCAAAGGTCGGCCGTCAGCTTCAGCGGCCGGCTGATGACACGTCCCGCGCGCGGGCCCGCTACTTGCCCTGGTTCGCCACCGCCGCGGCAGCAGCCGCAGCCGCCTCCGGGTCGAGGTAGCGCCCGCCCTTGGTGACGGGGGCGAAGGAGTCGTCCAGCTCGTAGACGAGCGGCATGCCGGTGGGGATGTTGAGCCCGGCGATGTCCTCGTCACTGATGCCGTCGAGGTGCTTGACGATCGCGCGCAGGCTGTTGCCGTGGGCGGCGACGAGCACCGTCTTGCCGGCGGCCAGGTCGGGGACGATGTCGGACTCCCAGTAGGGGACCATCCGCGCGATGACGTCCTTGAGGCACTCGGTGGCCGGGAGGTCGGAGCCGAGGTCGGCGTACCGGACGTCGTGGGCCTGGGAGAACTCGTCGTCGAGGTCGATCGGGGGCGGCGGGACGTCGAAGGAGCGGCGCCAGAGCATGAACTGCTCCTCGCCGTACTGCGCGAGGGTCTGCTTCTTGTCCTTGCCCTGCAGCGCGCCGTAGTGGCGCTCGTTGAGGCGCCAGGACCGCTTGACCGGGATCCAGTGGCGGTCGGCGGCGTCGAGCGCGAGACCGGCGGTGGAGATCGCGCGACGCAGCAGGGAGGTGTGGACGACGTCGGGGAGCACCCCGGCCTCGAGCAGCTGCTCGCCGCCGCGTCGGGCCTCGCCCTGGCCCTTCTCGGTGAGGGGTACGTCGACCCAGCCAGTGAAGAGGTTCTTGGCGTTCCAGTCGGACTCGCCGTGCCGCAGCAGGACCAGGGTGTGGTTCACGCGATCAGCCCTCGTAGCCCTCGTAGCGACCGTCGTACAGGGGCTCGATCGCCTCGCAGTCGTACTCCTCGCCCTCGCCGCCCTCGCTGATGTCGAAGCCGTCGAACTCGTCGCAGTCGGTGACGACCGCGATGTCCAGCTCGACGTCCTCGCCGGTGTCGAAGGAGAGCTCGACGGTGACGAAGTCACCCGCACGGAAGTCGCCGGTGACCGGGATGCCGTTGCCCTGCTCGGAGAGGTTCTCGAAGCCGAGCGGCGGGATCGTGGCCGGCTCGACGTCCTCGAAGGTGATCGTGGTGTCGCCGACGGGGCGGATGCCCTCGAAGGTCACGCTCTCGCTGCCGGAGTTGTTCGACAGCCCGGCGATGAAGGTGCCGGCGCCGGGCGCCTTGGACACGATCACGGCGGACAGCACGTCGACCGAGGCGTCGCGGGCGATCGAGCCGGCGGCCGGGGTGTAGACCCGGTCGGTGGCGTTGTCGAACCCGCAGGAGGAGAGGGTCGCGGCCATCGCGAGGGCGAGGACCGGCGTGAGGCGGCGCATGTGCATGTGAGGAGTGCCTTCGAGTCGTACGACGGGGGCGCCGACAGCCTAGCGGGGCCGTGACCCGCCGCTGACAGGGCGTCCGTCACACCCCCGAGCCCGACGAGCGGCGTGGCTCAGGCCTCCAGGCCGACGAGCGTGCCGGCCACGAGGATGCCGGCGGTGACCAGCGCGAGGTAGGTCGTGGTGAGCGCGAGCAGCCGCGCTGCACCGAGCTTCATGCCCAGGCGCAGCGGCAGGTAGCGCCAGCCGTCCTCGTGGTCGGCCACCAGGCCCCACAGGGCGGTGAGGAAGTGGACGCCGATGCCCAGGAGGGCGGCGAGCACGACCATCGCCGGCTGCGGCGCGGAGCCACCGTCGTGGTTGCCCCAGCCGCCGTAGGACAGGAAGGCCGGGTAGAGCGCGAACGAGACCGCCCAGGGCACCGGGCTCAGCACGCTCGTGCGCAGCACGAGGTTGCCCAGGCCGGCGATGACCAGCGAGGCGAGGTAGACCCCGCCGGCGACCAGGCCGTTGGACAGCGACAGCGGCACGACGAGCAGCACCCCGCAGGTGATCGCGAACCACACCTCGCCGGGCTCGAGCCGCCCGTCGGCAACCGGCTTGCCGGTGCGCTGGTGCTGCGCGTCGCGCCGGCGGTCGACGACGTCGTTGTGCCAGCCGAGCAGGGTCTGCCCGACGAGCACGGTGAGCAGGACCAGGCCCAGGTCGCGCGTGGGACGGTCGGCCAGCGCCGCGGCGACGGTCACCAGGACCGCGGTGACGACGGCCTGGCGGGGGTGGGCGGCGCGCAGGAGCAGCACCGGTGTCGCGTCGAGCACCGGACGGCGTACGACGGCGGGCGGCGGCGGCACGGAGCTGCGCGCGCCCCCAGGCGGCCCGGCGTCGGGCGTCGGCACCGCTGCGTCGTCGGTGCCCGTCCCGGAGCCCGTCCCGGGGCCCTGGGCGCTGCCCCGGGCGTCGGCCTCACGGCGTCGCTTCAGCCAGCTCCCCGGGCGTGGCCGCTCCTCCTCGGGGGTCCGCTCCTCGGTCAGGGTGTCTGCGCCGGTTCCCTCGGCCGCGCCGGGAGCACCCGACGGCAGGGCGTCGGTGGTCTCGGGGCGACGTCGTCGCAGGTGTGGTCTGGCCATGCCTCGCAGTATGTCGCGATCACGAGCGCCGTCCGGGTGTTTCCGCAGGACAACGGGGACCCGGACGCCCGCGCGGGCCCTCGGCGGGCCCGGGAGATCGTCCGGCCCCGGGGATCGCGGACCGGCCGTCGTACGTCGTCGAGGACGGTCGCCAGCATGCGGACCGCGGTCCTGTCAAGCCCTCCCTAGCGCTCTGACCTGCACAAACGCTCGCCGACACGCCGGGAACCCGTGTTAAGATGGTCGCCTAGGAAGGGGAACTTCACATATGACTTTCACCGTCGGCGAAACGGTCGTCTACCCCAATCACGGGGCCGCCATCATCGAGGACATCGAGATGCGGAAGATCAAGGGGGAGGACCGGCAGTACCTCGTGCTGAGGATCGTCGCACAGCAGGACCTGGTGGTTCGTGTGCCGGCCTGCAACCTGGACCTCGTCGGGGTCCGCGACGTCGTCGACAAGGAGGGCCTCGACCGCGTGTTCGACGTCCTGCGTGCCGAGCACGTCGAGGAGCCGACCAACTGGTCGCGCCGCTACAAGGCCAACCTGGAGAAGCTGCACAGCGGCGACGTCATGAAGGTCTCCGAGGTCGTCCGCGACCTCTGGCGCCGCGAGCGTGACCGCGGCCTGTCGGCCGGCGAGAAGCGGATGCTTGCGAAGGCCCGCCAGATCCTCGTCTCCGAGCTGGCCCTGGCCGAGCACACCAACGAGGACAAGGCCGAGGCCATCCTCGACGAGGTGCTCGCCTCCTGAGGCACCGCCTCCCACAGCAGCACGACGAAGCCCCCGGGACGGTCCCGGGGGCTTCGTCCTTCTCCGGGCGGGACAGGGGCTAGCGTGCGCGTCGTGGGTGAGTACTCCGAGGAGCACGACGCGCTCGGCCTCCTGGTCGAGGCCGACCGCGGCTCGCTGCCGTTCGCGCTGCTGCACGGCGAGGCGCTCGTCGCGTGCGCGGCCTGGGCGCTGGGGGAGGCCGGCCTGACCCAGGTCGACCACGGCACCCCGTGGGAGGCGTTGGTCGAGGCCGGGGAGCCCCTGGTCCTCCACGACCCCCTGTGCCCCATGACCCCCGCCGACTTCCTGGTCGCCTGCCTGGAGCGCTGCGAGGCCGAGCAGGCGGTCGTCGTCGGCACCCGCCCCGTGACCGACACGCTCAAGGGCCTCGACCCGCAGGGGTACGTCGGGGAGGGGGTCGACCGCGACACCGTCCTGCAGGTGACCTCGCCGGTCGTGCTGCCGCCCGCGGTCGTGGCCGCCCTCGACGGCCTGCCGTCCACGGACTTCGCGACCCTCGTCGGCGTGCTCGCGGAGCGGTTCCCCGTCGTGGCCGCCACCGCCCCGCCCGAGGGGCGTCGGGTGGCCGACGAGTCCGACGTGCGGCTGCTCGAGGCGTTCACCGCGCACTGACCTCGGCGGCGGCCCTGGCCGCCCGGGCGCGCCGCGGGTCAGCCCTGGAGCAGCGCCTCGGCCAGGGCGAGGTCCTCGGGCCAGGTGACCTTGAGGTTGGCGGCGGTGGAGCGGACCGCGCGGACCGGCAGCCCGGCGTACCGATCGAAGGTCGCGGCGGTGTCGGTGCCCTCGAAGCCGTCGCGCGCGGCCGCCCGGTAGGCCTCGAGCAGGGGCACCGCGCGGAAGGCCTGGGGGGTCTGCACCCCGACGAGCGGCTCGGGCGCGGGTCGGAGCGTCTGGGTCACCAGCCCGGTCGCGGGGGCGGCCGGGAGTGCGCCGCCGTGCTCCCGGGCGGCCGCCACCACGGCGTCGAAGAGCACGGGGCTGGCGAGCGGGCGGGCGCCGTCGTGGACCACCAGCACCGTGGTGCGACCGGCCTCGACGTGGTGGGCGACGGCGCGCAGGGCGTTCGACTCCGAGGCGTGCCGGCTGGGGCCGCCGTCGACGAGTGCGACCTCGACCTCCGCCGCCGGGCCGCTGACCGGCAGGTGCGGGGCCAGCGCCTCGGCTACCTCGTCCCGCTCGCCGGGAGCGGTGACGACCACGACCCGGTCGACGCCGCGGGTGGCGAGGGCGTGGAGCACCGACCAGGCGAGGAGCGGGCGGTCGCGCAGGGGCAGCAGCACCTTGTTGCGGTCGGCCCCGACCCGGGTGCCGGAGCCGGCACCGAGCACGACCACCGTCACGCCTCCGGACGGCGCCGCTGCGTGGGAGGTCTCGGTGCTCACGCGCGGCAGGCTACCGAGCGGGGCTCCGCGCGCCCCCGGGAGGACGAGCGGCGGAGTTTTCACGGCCGTTACACGCCGAAACCCGGGTGGTACGCCGGCGCTCCTAGGTTCGGTGGCCGAAGGAGGGAGCCATGACCGTAGCCGAGGAGTGGCACCCGGTCTGCCGCGTCGAGCAGCTGCAGGTGGAGCGGGGTGCGACGGCGCTGGTGCACGGGCAGGCCGTGGCGCTGTTCCGGCTCGAGGACGGCTCGGTCTACGCGCTCGGCAACCACGACCCGTTCGCCAAGGCCTCGATGCTCGCGCGGGGCATCGTGGGTCGCCGCGAGGACGTGCCGTTCGTGGCGCCGCCCAGCCACCGGCACGGCTTCGACCTGCGCACGGGCCGGTGCCTGGACGACGAGCACGTGTCGGTGCCGGCGTACGACGTCAAGGTGGTGGACGGGGTCGTGCTGGTCGGGCACCGCAAGGGCGCGGCCTGAGCGGGTTGTCCCCGCCCGGCGGGGACGAGGGGGAGGCTCAGGCCCCCGCGCGCGCCCGGTCCACGGCAGCCACCAGCTCCGCGGAGACCGCCTCGTCCCGCTCGAGCGGGAGGTAGTGGCCGGCGCCCGGGAGCACGAGCAGCCGGGCACCGTCGATGGCCGAGGCGAGCCGGCGCGCGTGGGAGGGCGGGGTGAGCACGTCGGCGCTGCCGACCATGACGGTCGTGGGCACGCCGGCGTACGCCTTGAGGCCCTCGGTGCGCTCGTGGCCCATGAGGTCGCGGTAGAAGCCCGACATCGTCGCGGGCGCGCAGCTCACCAGCTGGTCGACGACCAGGCCGGCGTCGCGCAGCCGCAGCGGGGTGCCCATGAGGATCTGGTTGACCACCCAGCGCTCGATCGAGGGCGTGCGGCGGCGCTCGGAGCGGGTGAGCAGCCGGGCCCGGGTCGCCAGCACGCGCGGCAGCTGCCGGCGCAGCAGCGGCCCCATCTCGGGGAAGCCCAGGGTCACGGTGTCCAGGCCGCCGGAGGACGTCGCGACGAGCACCAGCCCGGCGACCCGCTCGACCACGTCGGGGCGCACCTCGGGCAGCGCCATGATCGTCATGCCGCCGATCGAGTGCCCGGCCAGCACCAGCGGACCCTCGGTGGCGAACGTGTCGACGACCTGGCCCAGGTCGCGGGCCAGGCGCGGCACGGTGCAGTCCCGCTCGGGGGCGACGTCGGAGCGGCCGTGGCCGCGGGCGTCCCAGGTGACCAGGCGCAGGTCGGGTCCGTACGTCGCCAGCAGGTGTCGCACCTGGTAGTGCCAGTCCTGCTCGTCGGCGGTCCAGCAGTGGGCGAGCAGCAGGGTGACCTCGGCGTCCTCGCGGCCGTAGACCGTGACGTGCAGCCGGGCGCCGTCGTCGACGTGCAGGGCGTGCGTCCTCATCGGTCCCCCTCGCTCATCAGTCCCGCTCGCGACCCAGCTCCTGGACCAGTGCGGTCGCGACCGCCGCGACCCCCTCGCCGCGGCCGGTCAGCCCGAGCCCGTCGGTGGTCGTCGCCGAGACGCTCACCGGGGCGCCGACCGCGCCCGACAGGGCGGCCTCGGCCTCGGCCCGGCGCGGACCCAGCCGCGGGCGGTTGCCGATCACCTGGACCGCGACGTTGCCGATCTCGAAGCCCGCCGCCCGCACCCGGCGGGCGGTCTCCGCCAGCAGGGCGGTGCCTGCGGCGCCGGCCCACTCCGGCTCGCTCGTGCCGAAGTTGGACCCCAGGTCACCCAGGCCGGCCGCGGAGAGCAGCGCGTCGCACGCGGCGTGCGCGGCCACGTCGGCGTCGGAGTGGCCCTCGAGGCCGTGGTCCTCGTCGGGCCAGGAGAGCCCGGCGAGGTGGAGGGGTACGCCGGGGGCGAGCCGGTGCACGTCGGTGCCGGTGCCCACGCGGGGGAGAGGGGTCGTCACCCTCGGAGGCTAGCGGCCGGGGCGGCCCGGGCGGGGCTGTCCCGGATTTTTCTGGGACTCGTGTCGCAGGTACATCGTGGGCTGGGCCCTCGTGGCTCGCTCCGCTCGCACCTCGACCGGCGGCAGCGAGGTCGTCCGTCACCGGACCGTCACCGCCGCGCTCCCGTCCGGCACCCGTGCCTGGGACATGATGGGTCCGTGCCCGAGCGTCCCTCCCTCGACCGTCGAGCTCTCGCGTGGCCGCTGGCCGGTCTCCTCGCGGGCGCAGCCGGTGTGGTCGCGAGCTACGCCGCGGCCATGGTGCTCACCATCCGCGAGGCGCCGTTCGTGGCGATCGCCGAGCTCGTGGTGCGCACGACGCCGGGGCCGGTGGTGCAGTTCGCACTGAAGTTCTTCGGCGCCTACAACAAGTCCCTGCTGCTCGGCGTCATGACCGTCCTCTCGGTCGCGCTGTTCTTCTTCGTCGGCCGGTGGGCACGGCAGCGCTGGTGGGTGCCGGTGCTGGTCTACTCGCTGCTCGCGGTCCTGGCCGCGGTCGCGGTCGTCTCCTCGGCCGGTTGGGCCACCGTCGACCTGCTGCCCGTGGCGATCGGCTACGTCACGTGGCTGGTCGCGCTCTCGCTGCTGACCGAGCCCCTGCGCCGCGTCGACGCCGGAGCGACCCAGGCCGGTGCCGGCTCGGGGCGGCCGCTGCCGGGGGCCGGGTCGGGGCCGGCGTACGTGAAGGGGCGGCGGGAGTTCCTCATCAGGGTCGCTGCGATCGGCGGGGTCGTGGCCATCGTGGGGGTCAGCGGACGGCTGCTCGGCAGCGGGCGCCGCAAGGTCGAGGAGACCCGACGCCTGCTGCGCCTCGACGTCCGGGCGCCGCGCGTGCCCGCCGGGTCGCGGCTCGAGGTCGAGGGGATCTCGCCGTGGCAGACGCCCAACGAGGAGTTCTACCGGATCGACACCGCCATCGTGACCCCCGCGATCGCACCCGAGGACTGGTCGCTGCGCATCCACGGGATGGTCGAGCGCGAGGTCGTCGTGACCTACCAGGACCTGCTCGACCAGGAGCTCAGCGACGCCTGGGTCACGCTGTGCTGCGTCAGCAACCCGATCGGCGGGCCGCTGGTCGGCAACGCCTGGTGGAGCGGGGTGCGGATCGACGGCCTGCTCGAGCAGGCCGGGGTGCTGCCCGGCGCCGACGCGGTGCTGCAGACCTCCGAGGACGGGTGGAACTGCGCCACCCCGCTCGCGGCCCTCACCGACGGGCGCGACGCGCTGCTGGCCGTCGCCATGAACGGCGAGCCGCTGCCGATCGACCACGGGTTCCCCGTGCGGATGGTCGTGCCCGGGCTCTACGGCTACGTCTCGGCGACGAAGTGGGTCGTGGACATGGAGGTGACGAGGTTCGCCGACGTCGACGCCTACTGGACCCAGCGGGGCTGGGGCGAGCTCGGCCCGATCAAGACCGCCTCCCGCATCGACGTGCCCCGCTCGGGGGCGAGCGTCCCCAGCGGGACCGTGCAGGTCGGTGGCGTCGCCTGGCACCAGCACACCGGCATCTCGGCCGTCGAGGTATCCCTCGACGGCGGCCCCTGGCAGCCGATGGAGCTGGGCCGCGTGCCCAGCGATGACACGTGGGTGCAGTGGGGCGGCTCGATCGAGGTCGGCCCCGGCGACCACCTGCTGCGCGTGCGCGCCACCGACGGGGACGGGATCGTGCAGACCCCCGTCGAGCGGGACGTGCTGCCCGACGGGGCGACCGGCCACCACGTGGTCGACTTCAGCGCCCAGGACGCCTGATGCAGGACTTCGCGGGCCGCCCCGGGGCAGCCCTGGTCGTGGGCGGCAACGGGGGCATCGGGGCACGGGTCGCGGCCCTGCTCGCCGCCCGCGGCTCGCGGGTCGCCGTCACCCACCGTCGTACGCCGGCGGAGGGGGTGGCCTCGCTCCCGCTCGACCTGGGGGCGGCCGACGCGGCCGCGCAGGCCGACGCGGTGGTCGAGGCGGTGCTGGCGGAGCACGGCGCGCTGCACACGCTGGTGCACGCCGCCGGGCCACACGTGCCGATGGTCCACCTCGGGCGGGTCTCCGCCGCCGACATGGTCACGCAGCTGCACGACGACGCAGGCGGGTTCTTCACCGTCGTCCGGGCCGCGCTGCCGGCGCTGCGGGAGTCCCGCGGCTCGGTCGTCGCCGTCACCACCGCGGCCACGTCGCGGTTCCCCAAGCGCGACGGGCTCTCCTCGGCGCCCAAGGCCGCGGTCGAGGCGATGGTGCGTGCGCTCGCGGTGGAGGAGGGGAGGTACGGCGTACGGGTCAACGCCGTCGGCCCCGGCATGCTCACCGACGGGATGGCCGCCCGGCTGATCGGCTCCGGCGAGCTCTCCGACGAGGCCCTCGAGATCACCCGGCGCAACATCCCGCTCGGCCGCTTCGGCAGCGCCGACGACGTGGCCGAGGCGGTCTGCTTCCTCGCCTCCGACCGGGCCGGGTTCGTGTCGGGTCAGAAGCTGGACGTCGACGGGGGTTACGGCTGCTGAGGGCTGGTTGTTGTCGGTCGGTCGGGTGTGCGCGACCGCGGTCGGGTGGGGCCGCGCGGTGCCGCGGCCTCCTGAGGGCCTGCGGAGGCACGGCCTCCCGCAGACGCCCCCTTCGTCGCTACCAGGCTCCTCGCTCGTTCCTCACGAGGAGCCCGCCAGACCCAACCACGCTCCCCCGGGGGCGTCTGCGTCCGGCCGCGCCTCCGCAGGCCGATGGGCCGGCCGCGGCCCCGCGCACCGCGCCACCCGACCGCGGCTGCGCACACCCGCCTCCGTGGCTGGTGGTCGGGGTTGGACGCGGGGCGCGCGGGGCGGGCTGGGGTCAGGGGCGCAGGACGTAGGCGGTGCCGGTGGAGGCGTCGAGCCAGGCCCGCTCGAGCTGGGCGCGGTCGTAGGTGCGGCGTACGCCGGCGGGGGAGTCGGCGGCGGGGTCGTTGACCACGACGTCGCCGTCGGCGGTGAAGCCGACCACGACCAGCAGGTGGCCGTCGGAAGAGGTGAGCGGGCCGCCGCTGAGCTCACCGGCGTCGAAGGCGATCGAGATGACGACCGGGAGGCCGTCGGCGACCAGGCGCTCGACGGCGCGCAGGTCGGGGAGGCGGGAGACCTCGGCCCGGCCGACCAGGCGGGCGGCGTACGCCGCGTTGAAGGACCAGTTGCCGGTGCCGTCGTACCCGTGGTCGAACGTCATCCGGGCGGTGTGGTCGACCCAGGGCGCGCCGTGGCCCTCGGGGACCCAGGCGTAGTCGCGGGCCGGGGGCAGGGCGTCGTGGAAGGCGAGAACCATGGCCAGCGACGTCGGGGAGCACCAGGCCTCGCCGCCTCCGCCCCACTCCGGGTAGTGGCCGCTGTGGACCATCTGGCTGTAGCGCGGAACGTCGAGCACTTTGCCGCCCGCCTGCGCGACGACGCCGGGCTTCGAGGTGGCAGGGCGGCTGTCGGGCCGGCGGGACGTCGTGGCGGAGACGTGGCCGAGGCTGGGGGCCTTGGTGCTGGCGCCGGCGCGGCGCATGAGGCTCACCCGGAGGCGCCAGCGGTCGAGGCCGGCCGCGGACGCGGTGCGCCAGGTGTCGGTGGCGACCCGGGCCAGGTCGTCGTCCTGGCCAGCGATGCTCGTGCGCTCCAGATGCTTGTCGCCGTAGGCCCAGCGCCCGAGGCTGTCCCAGGAGCTGCGGCGCCCGGTCGCGTCCTGCCCGCGCACCTCGATCTCCACCCACGAGTCGCCGGGGGTCTTGGCCTCCCAGCTCGCCACGAGCTCGGTGAACCCGAACCCGGGGCGGGCCCATCGCGAGACCCACCGCCCGACGTCGTACGTCGTGCCGCCGAGGGTCCGGGTGCCGACCGGGTCGGCCAGGAAGAGCCGGTCGCGGCGCAGCTCGGTGCCCGCGGCGCGGCCCGAGGCCAGCTCCTCGCCGGACCAGCCGCGCAGGTCGGTCTGGATCTTGGCGGCCGCGCGCTCCGCGGTCACGACGCCGGTGCCGCTCGCGTCGGCGGCGCTCGCCGTCGGCGTCACGGGGGCCAGCGGGGCGAGGACCAAGGCCAGCGCGAGGGCGGGGAGAGGGTGGCGCACCCGATCGAGGGTACGTCACTCCTGTCACATGCGTCACAGGATGCTCGACGTGCTCGAACCAGCGCCGAGTGAGCGTCGAACCAGCGCCGAGTCACGCTCGAACCAGCGCCGAGTCACGCTCGAACCAGCGCCGGCTGAGCGGGGAATCGGGGGCGGGGGTCCCGCGCTCCTAGACTGAGGCGGGTGAGCATCAGGCTGTACGACACCGCGACCCGCGAGGTCCGTGACTTCGCGCCCCTCGTCGAGGGACGGGTCGGCGTCTACGTCTGCGGGCTCACCGTGCAGTCGGAGCCGCACGTGGGGCACGTGCGCAGCGCGGTCAACTTCGACGTCCTGCGCCGCTGGCTGACCCACCGCGGGTTCGCCGTCGACTTCATCCGCAACGTCACCGACATCGACGACAAGATCCTCACCAAGGCCGAGGTGCAGGGTCGCCCCTGGTACAACCTCGCCTACGAGATGAAGCGCGAGCTCGACCGCGCCTACGCCGCGCTCAACGTGCTGCCGCCGACCTACGAGCCGGCCGCGACCGGGCACGTCCCGGAGATGCTCGCGCTGATCGAGCAGCTCATCGCGAAGGGGCACGCCTATGCCGCCGAGGACGGGTCGGGGGACGTCTACTTCGACGTGCGGTCGTGGCCGGAGTACGGCGCGCTGACCCACCAGCGCATCGACGACATGGAGGCCGCGGAGGACGCCGACCCGCGCGGCAAGCGCGACCCCCGCGACTTCGCGCTCTGGAAGGGTCGCAAGTCCACCGAGCCGGCCACCGCGTCGTGGCCGAGCCCGTGGGGGCCGGGTCGCCCCGGGTGGCACATCGAGTGCTCGGCGATGGCCGGCAAGTACCTCGGCGAGGCCTTCGACATCCACGGCGGCGGCGTCGACCTGCGCTTCCCGCACCACGAGAACGAGCTGGCGCAGTCGCGCGCGGCGGGTCATGGTTTCGCGGCGTACTGGATGCACAACGCCTGGATCACCACCGCCGGCGAGAAGATGTCCAAGAGCCTGGGCAACAGCCTGCTCATCCCCTCGGTGCTCGAGCGCTTCCGCGGGATCGAGCTGCGCTACTACATGGTCGCCGCGCACTACCGCTCGACCGTCGAGTTCGGCTTCGACGCGCTGGGCGAGGCCGCGGTGGCCTTCCGGCGGATCGAGGCGTACGTCGACCGCGCGGCCGAGGCCCTCGGCGAGCTGCCCGAGCCGGGCATCGCCTGCGCCGACTTCGAGACCGCCATGGACGACGACCTCGGCACGCCCGCGGCCATCGCCGCGCTGCACGAGGTCGTGCGCGAGGGCAACAAGCTGCTGGCCGGCGGCGCCTCGCCGGCGCTGCGGGGCAACCTCGCCTCGGTCCGCGCCATGCTCGGCGTCCTCGGCCTCGACCCGGCCGACCCGGCCTGGGGCGGCCCGGCACGCACCGACGACCGGCTGAGCGCCGTCGTCGACGCGCTCGTCTCCGACCTGCTCGACCAGCGCGCCGAGGCCCGCCGGGACAAGGACTTCGCCACCGCCGACGCCATCCGCGACCGGCTCAAGGAGGCCGGCGTGGAGATCACCGACACCCCCGACGGACAGAAGTGGAGCCTCGCCTGATGACCGGGGTCTCGACGCTCGCTCACTCCGCTCGCTGCTCGACCACCGGAGAAGGACACTGACGTGGCAGGTAACTCGCAGCGCAAGGGCGCGATCAGGAAGAGCGGCAAGGGCAACCCCACCGCCGGCTCCGGGGGCCGGGTCCGGCGCGGGCTCGAGGGCAAGGGCCCCACGCCCAAGGCGAAGGACCGCCCCTACCACCAGGCCTACAAGGCGGCCAAGCGCGCCGAGAAGAAGGCGCAGGCCTCCCGGCCGCGCCGCAAGAGCACCGACGCGGAGTGGATCGCCGGGCGCAACCCGGTCGTCGACGCGCTGCGCGAGGGCGTGCCGGTCAACGCGATCTACGTCGCCGAGGGCGCCGAGCGTGACGCCCGGCTGCGCGAGGCCTTCGCACTGGCCAGCGACAAGGGCATCAGCCTGCTCGAGGTCAGCAAGCTCGAGCTCGACCGCCACACCGGCGGTGCGGTGCACCAGGGCCTGGCCGCGCGCATCCCGGCCTACGAGTACGCCCACCCCGACGACCTGCTCGACCGCGCCGCCGAGATGGGCGAGCAGCCGCTCATCGTGGTCCTCGACTCCGTCACTGACCCGCGCAACCTCGGCGCGGCCGTGCGCAGCGCCGCGGCCTTCGGTGCCCACGGCGTGGTCATCCCCGAGCGGCGCGCCGCCGGCATGACCGCCTCGGCCTGGAAGACCAGCGCCGGCGCCGCGGCCCGCATCCCCGTCGCCCAGACCGTCAACCTGACCCGGCAGCTGAAGGCCTACCAGGACGCCGGCTGCATGGTCGTCGGCCTGGCCGCCGACGGCGAGGTCGAGCTGCCCGCGCTGGACCTGGCCACCGGCCCGCTGGTCATCGTGGTCGGTTCCGAGGGCGACGGCCTCTCGCGCCTGGTCGCGGAGACCTGCGACCTGCTCGTCTCGATCCCGATGGCCAACTCCGTGGAGTCGCTCAACGCCGGCGTCGCCTGCAGCGTGGCGCTGTACTCCGTGGCGAGGGCCCGGGACTGATCCCGTGCCGTCGCAGGGCGTGACCGACGGGCCCGCGGGCCCGCGGCGCGTCCTGCGCCTGCCACGACGCACCGGCGCCGGCCTCCACGTTCTGGCCCTGGCCGCGGCCTGGCTGGGCCTCTCGGTCCTCGCCGGCCTGACCCTGTTCCTCGGCTCGTCGCGCGAGGTCACCCTCGCCAGCCACGACGCCGTGCTCCAGCCGACGCTCTCGCGCCAGGTCGTGGTGCGCACCGGGCCGGTCCTGCCCGACCTGCGGGTCGACTCCGGGGCTCCCCTCGGCGTCGACGTGCGCCTCGGCAAGACCGACGCGCGCAGCACCGAGGAGCTCGTGGACCGGTACGCCGTCATCGCCTCCAGCCCCGAGGGCGCCCGGGCCCGCGTGCGCGAGGCCGTGGTCGACATGGCGTGGCAGGCCGCGCTGCGCGGGGCGGCCGTGGGCGCCGTACCCGTGCTCTTCTGGGTGCTGGTCGGTCCGGCCCGCCGCCGGGAGCTGCTGCGCTCGGTGCCGAGCCGGCGCGGGGCCGTGGCCGTCGCGGCCGTCGCCGCCGTCGGGCTGGCCTGGTGGCAGCCGTGGACCCCGGCCGACGAACGGGTCGAGGACGCGCGGCCGTGGATCCCGCTGGCGGAGTTCCTGGGCCCGCAGGTGCCGCTGCCGGAGGAGCTGGACGGGGTCGAGGTGCGCGGCGACGTCACCACCAGCCAGACCCGGCGGCTGATCGAGAGCGCGGTCGACACCTACGAGAAGTCGCGCGGGTTCTACGCCCGGGCCGCCGAGGACGCGGCCGGTCTCGACCTGCGCGAGCCCGAGGAGGACGAGACGGTGGCCGTCCTGGTCTCGGACCGCCACGACAACATCGGGATGGACGCCGTGGCCCGTGCCGTCGGTGACCGGGCCGGCGCGACGGTCGTGCTCAACGCCGGCGACGACACCTCGACCGGAGCGACCTGGGAGGCATTCTCCCTCGACTCGGTGAGCGCCGCCTTCGACGGCTACGACCGTTTCGGCGTGGCGGGCAACCACGACAGCGGCGACTTCGTGGCCGACTACCTCGCCGACCACGGGTGGACGATGCTCGACGGCGAGGTCGTCGAGGGCCCCGGCGGCGGCACCCTGCTCGGCGTCGCCGACCCGCGGTCCTCCGGCCTGGGCAGCTGGCGCGACGAGACCGGGCTGTCCTTCGAGGAGGTGGGAAGGCGGCTGGCCGACGTGGCCTGTGGGGCGGACGACGGGCCGATCGGCACCCTGCTCGTCCACGACGTGAACCTGGCCTCCGAGGCCCTGGCCCGCGGCTGCGCCGATCTGGCCGTGGGCGGGCACCTGCACGTCGAGGTGGGCCCGGACCCGGTGGTCGGACCCGAGGGCCAGGTGGGCTACCGCTACACCAACGGCACGACGGGCGGGGCGGCCTACGCCATCGCCATCGGCTCCAAGCCACGCCGCGAGGCGCAGATGACCCTGGTGACCTACCGCGAGGGTCGTCCGGTCGGCCTGCAGGGCGTCTTCCTGCAGACGAACGGCCGCTGGGAGGTCGGGGACTACACCGTGCTGGTCCGCCCCGACGCCGTCACCGGCGCCGAGGGGGACGACGACGCGCCTGGCGAGGAGCAGGAGGGCTCGGTCCTCGTGCCCTCGCCCACGGGGACCCCGGACCCCGGCCCGGCGACCGGGCCGGGCACCGGCCCCCGCGAGCAGGGCCCGGACGCCGACGACGCCACCGGCCGCCCTCGGGAGCAGGGACGCCGCTCCAGGTAGAACACGTTCTCGTGATCCGCGTCACTTCCGGGAGCGGGGGTCGTTGAGCCCCCAGAGGCAACAGGCGACCACGAGGAGGTCCGGTGTCCCGCTCCAGCACCAGGGTGGCGACGGTGTCCGTCGTCCTCGCGATGCTCCTCAGCGCTTGCGGCTCCCAGCTCGCCCCGGCCGACGTTGTCGCGGCGGGCGGCACGGCCCCGGGTGGGGTCGTGGTCGGCGCCGACGGGCAGCCGGTCTCCGCCGACGGTGGCACCACGGGAGGCGCCGGCGCCGGTCCCGACGGCGGCACCACGGGCGGCACCGGGACGGGTGCCACGGGGGGCGGCACCACGGCCGGCGGTGGCACCACGGGTGGCACGACCGGCGGCGGCGCCGGCCCGGGCGAGGGACCGCCGATCAAGACCGGCTCCTGCGAGGGCTTCCAGAACGGGCCCGGCATCACCGACGACACGATCACCATCGGCAACTCCTCGGACATCTCCGGCCCGGTCCCCGGCCTCTTCGAGTCCGCCCAGGACGCGACCAAGGCCTTCGTCGCGTACTTCAACCGGGTCAACCCCGACGGCATCTGCGGACGCACCCTGGTGCTCAAGAACTACGACTCCCGCACCGACGCCAGCGCCGACCAGCGCAACCACGTCGACGCCTGCGAGAACGTCTTCGCCATGGTCGGCTCCATGTCCGCCTTCGACTCCGGCGGCGCTGCCACGACCGAGCAGTGCGGCCTGCCGGACATCCGCTCGGCGGGCGTGACCGGGGACCGCCAGGAGTGCAGCACCTGCTTCGGGGCACAGTCGACGATCGCCGGCGAGGTCAACAACGCGGTGGCCGACTACGTGCTGGAGAACTTCCGCGACGCCTCCCAGAACGCCGCGAGCCTCTACATCAACGCCGGCGCAGCGGCCGAGAACGGCCAGCTGCAGCCGCAGGCGATGACCCAGCGCGGGATGCGGTTCACCGTGATCCGGGGCATCGAGACCTCGGAGTTCAACTACGCGCCTTTCGTGCAGGAGCTGAAGGACGAGGGCGTGGGCTACGTCCAGATGACCGCGGCCGTCCCGCAGTTCGTGCGCCTGGCCCAGGCGATGACCCAGCAGGGGTACGAGCCCGACGTCTTCATGATCGACCCCACGGCGTACGAGCCGGCGCTGATCGAGCAGGGTGGCGAGGACGTGGAGGGCATCACGATCTACACCAACTTCGTGCCCTTCGAGGAGGCCGACCGCAGCCCCGAGACCAAGCTCTACCTCGACTGGCTGCAGACGACCAAGCCCGGCGCGACCCCGGACTTCTTCGGGGTCTTCTCGTGGTCCGCGGCCCGGCTCTTCGTCGAGCTCGCGGCGGGCCTGGGCGGCAAGCTCTCGCGCGAGACCCTGCTCGAGGCCATCCGTGGCACCGACGACTGGACCGCCAACGGCCTGCACGCGCCGCAGAACGTCGGGCCCAAGCGCACCGGTGAGTGCTTCCGCTTCCTGCAGGTCAGGGGCGGGAAGTTCGTGCCGCTGGGCAGCCGCGACTACACCTGCAACGGCACCACCGTCGTGCGCTGAGCCCAGATCGGGGGGCTGAGCCGCCGGGACACGGGCCGTCCGGAGCGTCAGCCGGGCAGGTGCGAGGCCGCGGTGCGCACGAGCTCCCGCAGCGGTACGCCGGAGCGCGGGTGGATCCAGTGCCGGGCCGCCCAGCCCCACAGCCCGAGCGAGACCGCGGCGGCGACCGAGGCGGCCTCGTCGGGGCGTTCCAGCCCGCGCCGGCGGGCCAGGCCGAGGCCGACCGCCGCCTCCCACGCGGTGAGCGCCTCCGCTGAGCGACCGCGCAGGGCGGGTGAGGTGGCGGCCGCGACCGCGCGCAGCCGGACCCGGTCCCGCTCGGGCTCGAGCTCGATCGCCATCCTCTCCAGCACCCACACGGCGGCGGCGAGGTCGTCGAGCCCGTCGGGTGCGAGGAGCAGCAGCGCCAGGATCCGCTCGCGCCGTGCGGCCCAGCCCATGTCCAGCACCTCGTCCTTGGTGGCGAAGTAGCGGAAGAAGGTGCGTGGCGAGACCTCCGCCCGCTCGGCGATCGCCTCGACCGTGGTCGCGTCGAAGCCGTCACGGGCGAAGAGGGTCAGCGCGGCGTCCTCGAGGGCGCGGCGGGTGCTGCGCTTGTGCTGCTCACGGCGCCCGAGGGCGAGCGGGTCGTCCACGCCCGGGACGGGATCGTCGGCCCGGGCGTCGGCCCGGTCGTCGGCGGGGTCGCCGCCGGTCTGCTGGCTCGGCACCTCAGTCGCCGGCGACGGCCGCGCGCACGCGGTCCCCGGCGTCCGGGACGCTGAAGGTGGCGCCGGCGCCGCTGCGCAGGACGACCTTCTCCAGGTGGCCGGTGAAGGCGAAGGGCGGGCGGTAGTCCCCGCAGAGCGGGAGCCCGCGGTCCCGGCCGACGGTCAGGCCCACGGCCGCCGAGGACAGCTGTGGCAGGAAGAAGGTGCCGCGTACCTCGCCGGAGGCCACGACCCGGTCGTCGACGGTCAGCTCGAGGCGTTGCGGTCCGTCCGCGCCGGCCGGACGCAGGTCGAGCCCGACGACATGGGCACCGGCGGGGACGGGCTCGGGGGCCTGCACCCGGTCGGTGGCGTCGAGCAGCGCGAAGCAGGCCGTCGGACGGCCGTCGAGGAGGTAGACGCCCCAGCCGCCCTGGTGGTCGCCGATGGCGGCAAGGATGCCCGAGGCGTGCTCGTCGGCGACCTCCACGTGGGCGCGCAGGGAGAAGCCGCCGCCGGTGGCGGGCAGCATCGGCTCCACCACGGGGGCGCCGCCGGGACGGTAGGTGGCCTCCCTCGGGGGTGGGAACTCGCCGGGGTGGAGGTGGAACATCGACCCGGGGAACTCGAAGAGCGGCAGCACCTGGTTGCGGCCGGCCTCGGCCCACCACAGGCCCTCCATCCGGCGTACGAGGTCGGGGTGGGCGGCGGCGAGGTCGGTGCTCTCGGAGAAGTCCGAGCGCAGGTCGTAGAGGGACCAGCGGTCGGTGGCGTGGTCGAAGCTGCCGGTCACGTGGTCGCGCTCGCCGAACTGGTTCGCGACGTGGTCGGTCACGGCCTTCCAGCCGTCGAGGTAGAGGCTGCGCGAGCCCATCATCTCGAAGTACTGCATCGGCCGGTGCTCGGCGGCCCCGGCGTCGCCCAGGCTGGCCAGGAAGGACGCACCGTCCACCGGCTGCTGGGTGACGCCGTCCACGGCCTCGGGCAGGTCGACCCCGGCGGCTTCCAGCAGGGTGGGGAAGAGGTCCACGGCGTGGGTGAACTGACCTCGCACCGCGCCCGGGTCGGGGATCCGGCCGGGCCAGCGCAGCACGAACGGCGCGCGCACCCCGCCGAGCCAGGAGTAGCGCTTCCACAGCCGCAGCGGGGTGTTGCCGGCCCAGGCCCAGCCCCAGGGGTAGTGGTTGGAGGCATCGGGACCACCGAGGTCCTCGATCCGGTCCATCGCGGTCGCGGCGTCGGGCTGGAGACCGAGCCAGCCGGCGGCTTCGTTGGGCGTGCCGCTCGGTCCGCCCTCGGCGCTGGCGCCGTTGTCGGACATCACCATCACGACGGTGTCGTCGGCGATGCCGATCTCGTCGAGGAAGTCGAAGAGCCGCCCCAGGTGGTGGTCGGTGTGGGTGAGGAAGCCGGCGAAGACCTCCATGTAGCGGGCGTAGAGCCGCTGCTCGTCGGTGGTGAGGGTGGACCACTCCGGGACCCACGACGGGCGCTCGGTCAGCACGGTGTCGGCCGGGACCACGCCGGCGGCGACCTGCCGGGCGAAGACCTCCTCGCGGTAGGCCTCCCAGCCGTGGTCGAAGGCGCCGCGGTAGGGCTCGACCCACTCCGGTTCGACCTGGTGGGGGGCGTGGGCCGCGCCGGTGGCGAGGTAGCAGAAGAACGGCTTGCGGGTCGTAGCCTGCTGCTGGTCCTGGATCATCCGGATCGTCTCGTCGACCAGGTCCTCGGTGAGGTGGTAGCCCTCCTCGGGCGTGGCCGGCGGCTCGACGTGGTGGTTGTCGCGCACCAGCTCCGGTGCCCACTGGCTGGTCTCGGCGCCGAGGAAGCCGTAGTACTTCTCGAAGCCCTGGCCCAGCGGCCAGCGGTCGAAGGGGCCGGCCGCGGAGGTCTCGGTGCGCGGCGTGAGGTGCCACTTGCCGACGGCCATGGTGTTGTAGCCGCTGTCGCGCAGCAGCCGGGCCATCGTCGCCGCGCTGCGGGGGATCCGTCCGGTGTAGCCGGGGAAGCCCATGGCGGCCTCCTCGGTCACGCCCATCCCGACGGCGTGGTGGTTGCGGCCGGTCAGGAACGCCGCCCGGGTCGAGGAGCACACGGCCGTCACGTGGAAGCGCTGGTAGCGCAGGCCCTGCTCGGCCACCTCGTCGATGCGCGGCGTCGCGATGCCGGACCCGAAGCAGCCGAGCTGGGCGAAGCCGACGTCGTCGAGCACGATCATGAGCACGTGGGGGGCCTCGGCGCCCGGCCGCGGGTAGGGGACCGGGCGCGACTGCGAGGCCAGGGCCTGGTCGACGACGTGCTGCGGGGGCGGGATCGCGGGCATGCGGGGAGCGTAGGCGGCCAGCGGGCCGAGTGGCAGCCGGATGCCACTTCCGGCTCGACTCTCGCGTGAAAAACTAGAACGTGTTCCACTTGCTGAGACGGTCCTGGCTGTGGGCTGCGCCACCCCTTTGCCTGTGTGGGAGGCGTCACCTTTCACCCGGGTGGTCGTTTATTCCCACGAACGTGAACCTTGTTCATCACCCCAGGAGGTCTGGTGCCAGTGGCCCGCTCGGTCCGCACCCGTACGCACGTCCGTCGCTCGGCCCTCACGGTCGCCGCGGCCAGCATGGCGCTCCTCTTGGCAGCCTGCGGTTCGCAGCTGGACCCGAGCCAGGTGGCCGGCGCCGGTGGCACCCTCGGCGCAGGTGGGGTCGTGGTCGGCCCCGACGGCCAGGTCGTGGCAGCCGACGGCTCCGTGCCCGGCGCCGTGGGCGGTGACTCGAGCGGTGCCGGCGGGACCGGCGGCACGGCGGGGTCGGGTGGTACGGCGGGCAGCGGTGGCACCGGCGGCACCGGGGGCTCGGCCGGCGGGCCCGGCGCGGACGCGCCGATCCCGACGGGCAGCTGCGAGGGGTTCAAGAACACCACCGGCATCACGGACAGCACGATCACCATCGGCAACGCCTCCGACATCTCCGGCCCGGTCCCGGGACTCTTCGAGTCGGCCCAGGACGCGGTCAAGGCCTTCGTCGCCTACTACAACCGCAGCAACCCCGACGGCATCTGCGGCCGCTCGATCGAGCTGAAGAACTACGACTCCCGCACCGACGCCAGCGCCGACCAGCGCAACTACGTCGACGGCTGCGACAACGTCTTCGCCATGGTCGGCTCGATGTCGGCCTTCGACTCCGGCGGCGCGTCCACCGCCGAGGGCTGCGGGCTGCCCGACATCCGCTCCACCGCGGTGACCGGAGCACGCTCGCAGTGCAGCACCTGCTTCGGCGCCCAGTCGACGGTCGCCAACCAGTTCCAGAACGCCGTCCCCGACTTCTTGAAGAAGAACTTCCCCCAGGCCGCGCAGAACGCCGCGATGGTCTACCTCAGCGCCGGCGCAGCGGCCGAGAACGGCCAGATCCAGCCCAAGGCCATGACCGAGCGCGGGATGAACTTCGTCTACCAGCAGAGCGTGGACACCACGGAGTTCAACTACGCGCCGTACGTCCAGGAGCTGAAGAACGAGGGCGCCCGGCACGTGCAGTTCCTGGGGGGCATCCCGCAGTACGTCCGGATGGCCCAGGCCATGGAGCAGCAGGGCTTCGAGCCGGACGTCTTCGTGGTCGACCCGACCGCCTACCACCCGGACTACCTCGAGGGCGCCGGCAGCGCGGCCGAGGGCACGGTGGCCTTCATCAACTTCGTGCCCTTCGAGGAGGCCTCCACCAACTCCGAGATGCAGCTCTACACGAGCTGGCTGCAGCAGACCAAGCCCGGCGCGACGCCCGACTTCTTCGGGCTCTTCGCCTGGTCGGCGGCGCGGCTGTTCGTCGAGCAGGCCTCCAAGCTCGGCGGCAAGCTCTCCCGCCCGGCGCTGGTCGAGGCGCTGCGCGGTGTGGACAAGTGGACCGCCAACGGCATGCACGCCCCGCAGGGCGTCGGTCCCAAGCGCACCGGTGACTGCTGGCGCTTCGTCCAGGTCAAGAGTGGCAAGTGGGTGCCGATCGGTGGGACCAAGTACACCTGCACAGGCATCACGGAGGTCTCCTGATGAGCTCGTTCCTGGCCTTCACCATCTTCGGGCTGGTCTCGGGGGCGGCGTACGCCATCGCGGCCTCGGGGCTGGTGCTGACCTACTCCACGACCCGCGTCTTCAACATCGCCCACGGCGCGCTCGGGATGCTGCTGTCCTTCGTCTTCTGGGACTTCAGCGTGCGGCAGGGGATGCCCACGCTGCTGGCGCTCTTCCTGGTGCTCTTCGTGGTCGCGCCAGCCATCGGCTGGTTCCTCCAGCGCTTCGTGGCCCGCGGCCTGGGTGACGCGCCCGTCTCGGTCTCCCTCGTGGTGACCGTGGCGATCCTCGTGGCGACCCTGGGCCTGGCCCAGCAGGTCTGGCCGCCGGAGGCGCGCTCGGTGCAGCCGTTCTTCGCGGGCACCTCCTACGAGATGTTCGGCTTCTTCATCACCGCCCACCAGATCCTCACCATCGTGCTGTCCCTGGTGGTCGCGGTCGGGCTCTACGTCCTGCTCAACCGCACGCGCATCGGCACCGCGATGCGCGCCTCGGTCGACAACCCCGAGCTGCTCAAGCTCTTCGGCGGCCAGCCCGAGCGCGTCGCCGCGCTCTCCTGGGCCATCGGCACCTCGCTGGCGGCCCTCGCCGGCGTCCTGCTCGTCTCGACCGTGGGCCTGGACTACTTCGCGCTGCTGCTGCTGGTCATCAACGCCTTCGCCGCGGCCATCCTGGGCCGCCTGCAGAACCTCCCGCTGACCTTCGTCGGTGCGATGTCCCTGGGCCTGGTCACCTCCTACGCCTCGGGCTACCTGCCCACCGACGGCCTGCTCAACTCCGTGCGCAACGTCGTCCCCGCGCTCTTCCTCTTCGCCGTCATCGTGCTGATGCCCCAGGCGCAGCTGCGCATCGGCCAGGTCAAGGGCATCGTCTCCGCGCCGCTGCCCAGCCCGTTCAAGGCCCTGTCGTGGTCCGGTGCGCTGCTCCTGGGCGTGGCCCTGGTCGCCGGCGCCCTCAGCGAGGCCAACCTGCTGCTGGTCGGCACGGCGGCGACGTACGCCATCGTGATGCTCTCGCTGGTGCTGCTGACCGGGTACGGCGGGCACGTCTCCCTGGCGCAGATCACCTTCGTCGGTGTCGGCGCGCTGGCCTACATCAAGATCGACAGCCCCAACCTGGGCGGCCTGCTGCTGGCCGGCCTGGTCGCCGCCGGGGTCGGCGCGCTGGTCGCGCTGCCGGTGATCCGGCTGACCGGTCTCTACCTCGCGTTGGCCACGCTCGCCTTCGCGGTGATCATGGACCGGATGATCTTCCAGGCCGACTTCGCCTTCGGGTTCAACGGCTCGCTGTCGGCCGAGCGGCTCTCGATCCTCGGCTACCAGGTCGACTCCACGGCCGGCTACGTGTGGGTGATGGCGGTGTTCTTCGTCCTCATGGGCTTGGCGCTGCTCGTCGTCCGGGCGGGCCCGCTCGGCCGGATGCTCGTCGCGCTGCGCGACAGCCCCGCCGCCTGCGGCACCCTCGGGCTGGACCAGCGCTGGTTCCGCGTCGGCCTCTTCGCCGCCTCGGCCGGCATGGCCGGCATCGCCGGGGCGCTGTACGCCGGGCTGCGCGGCACCGTGGGTGCGGCGGAGTTCCAGTTCTTCGGCTCCTTCACCCTGCTGCTGCTGGCGGTCGTCTTCGGCGTCACCTCGGTGACCGGCGCGGCGCTCGGCGGTGTCGGGCTGATGATGCTGCCGGTGCTCCAGGCCGACTACCCCGGCATCGCCGGTCTCTTCTTCGTCGTCATCGCCGTCGGCGCGATCCTGCTGGCCCGCGACCCCAACGGCCTGGCCAACCAGCTCTTCCGCCTCGGCCGCCTGCTCGACCGTCGCTTCGGCAACCGGATCCGCGAGCGGATCCCCGTCCTGCCGGTCCCCGGCGGCAGCCTGGGCGGGATGCGCGAGCAGGCCCGGGCCGAGCACGACGCCAACGCCGCGGCCGACCACTCGCTGACCACCGTCGGCCTCGGCGCGGGCGGCGGTGCGGCCACGACCTCCGGCCCCGACCAGGGGCCGGCAGAGAACAAGGAGCCCGCCGGTGTCTAGCCTCGCCGAGACCTTCGCGGGTTCCCACCGCGCGAGCGGCAGCCACGACGGGCCGCTGCTCGAGGTCGACCACGTGGTCGTGCAGTTCGGCGGCGTCACGGCCGTCAACGAGGCCTGCTTCACGGCCGACCCCGGCACCGTCACCGGGCTGATCGGGCCCAACGGTGCCGGCAAGACGACCTGCTTCAACGTCATCTCCGGGCTGCAGAAGCCCACTCGCGGCACGGTGCGCTTCCAGGGCAAGGACGTCAGCTCGACCCCCGTCCACCGGCGCTCCAAGCGCGGCATGGGCCGCACCTTCCAGCGCCTGGAGGCCTTCGGGTCGCTCAGCGTCCGCGACAACGTCAAGGTCGCTGCCGACATCCACCGCGGCGTGCTCAAGGGCTTCCTCCCCGGGGGCCACGGCAAGAACATCGACGCCCTGCTGGAGCGCGTCGGCATCGCGGCGTACGCCGACGAGCGCGCCGACTCGATCCCGACCGGCACCGCGCGGCTGCTCGAGCTGGCCCGGTGCCTGGCCGGCGACCCGAAGCTGCTGCTGCTCGACGAGCCGTCCTCCGGCCTGGACGAGACCGAGACCGACGCGTTCGGCGACCTGCTGCGCGACCTGGCCGCCGAGGGGCGCGCCATCCTCATGGTCGAGCACGACATGGACCTGGTGATGGCGGTCTGCGACGTCATCCACGTCCTGGACTTCGGCTCGATCATCGCCTCGGGCGACCCGGCCACCATCCGGCGCGACCCCGCGGTGCAGAAGGCCTACCTCGGCTACTCCGACGAGGACGACGCCGACGCGCACACCGTCACCGACCTGCCGGCCGTCTCCGACGACACCATGGTCATCCCCGCCGCACGCGAAGGAGTGGGCTCGTGAGCGTGCCGATCCTGGAGATCGTCGACCTGCACGCGGCGTACGGCCGCATCGAGGTGCTGCGGGGGGTCAACCTGTCGGTGCCCAAGGGTGCGGTCATGGCCCTGCTCGGCCCCAACGGCGCGGGCAAGTCCACGCTGGTCAAGGTCATCTCGGGGCAGAAGAAGGCCACCTCGGGCGACATCCACCTCGGCGGCGTGCACGTGCGCACGGGCGGCCCGGAGGAGCTGGCCCGGCTCGGCCTGTGCACGATCCCCGAGGGTCGCTCGGTCTTCCCGAACCTCACGGTCGAGGAGAACCTCCTCCTCATGTCGTACGCCGGGGTGCCGGCCGAGGCCGTCCTGGAGACTGCCTTCGCCTACTTCCCGCGCCTCAAGGAGCGCCGCAAGCAGCTCGCGGGCACGATGTCGGGCGGCGAGCAGCAGATGGTCGCGATGTCGCGGGCGCTGGCCTCCGACCCGGCGCTGCTGCTGCTCGACGAGCTGTCCATGGGGCTGGCCCCGCTGATCGTCGACGAGCTCTACGAGACCGTCGGCCGGATCACCGAGACCGGTGTCTCGATCCTGTGCATCGAGCAGTTCGCCCGCACGGCCCTGAAGATCTCCGACTACGCCGCCGTCATGTCGGGCGGTCGGGTCGTGGCCACCGGTGAGCCCGACGAGATCCTCGAGACCATGTCCGACGTCATCCTGGGAGGTGCCGCATGAGCGGCCGTCGCACTGTCCTCCGGCGCTCGCGCGCCCGTCGCCTCGGGGCCGGCCTGGCCGCCTCGGCGGTCGTGTCCCTCGCACTGCCCCTCGCCGGAGGCGCCACCGCGGCGCCGGCACCCGCGAGCGCGCCGGTCGCCGCCGCGTCCGTGCGTGCTGCGGACCCGGAGTTCGCCGGCTACGCCTCGACGACCACCGCCACGCCGATCCGGCTGGAGATCTTCGAGCCCACCATCCCGATCCCCGCCAAGCCCGAGGCCGAGATCAACATCGGCTTCAGCTCCGTCGTCGCCGACTCCTCCACCACGCGCGGGCGGGCCTCGCTGCTGTGGCCGGGTCCCGCCGTCGGTGAGGGCTTCAAGACGATCGTGGAGAACCTCGGGCTCCCGCCGGAGCTCGCCGGGCCGATCGCCGAGCAGGGTTACCCGGTCCAGGTGAACTCCAACCACCCGGCCGGCCCCGCCTCGCAGTCCGACGAGCAGTTCCCGGGCTCCATCCAGCGCACCAGCGCCTCGGCCGAGAAGACCACCGCTGCAGCCGGCTACTCCACCGACTGCCGGCTCGGGCAGCCCGGTGAGGCCCCGGCCGAGGGCGGAGAGGGCGGCGAGGAGGGTCCGATCCCCGGCCTCCCCGGTCTGCCTGGCCTGCCCGGTCTGCCGATCCCCGGTCTCGACGGGCTCTCCGGCCTCACCACCGGCCTGACCACCGCTGCCACCTCCGGCCTCGGCGACGGGCTCGGCTCGCTGACCGGCGCGCTCGGCGGCAAGGGCAACCGCGCCGAGGAGGAGGTCGCCTGCCCGATCCCCGCGCAGCTCGCGCTCCTCATCGACGTCGGCGGCATGGGGGCCACGTCCACCGTGACCCGCGGTGAGGGCGAGGACGGGATCGAGCGGGTGCGCGCGACCTCGCGCAGCGCGCTCGGCGAGATCAGCCTCCTGGGCGGCGTCATCACCCTCGACGGGGTCGTCTCGACCGCCACCGTGACCAGTGACGGTGCGAAGGCCGTCACGCGCGGCGTCACCGACTACGGCACCCTCACCATCGCCGGCCAGAAGTTCCGCTTCGGGTCCGACGGCTTCGAGGCCGCCGGGCAGGGCCAGGACCTGCCGGGCCTGCCCGCCGACCCCAACCAGGCGCTCGAGGCGCTGGGCATCCAGCTGCTGCTGCCCCAGCCCGCCGAGGAGACCGACAAGGACCAGGGCTCGGTGGCCGTCGGCGGTCTGCAGATCGTCATCGACGCCGGTGTGCTGCGCCGTCAGCTCGACGTCCTGCCGATTGACCAGATCTCCGAGGCCATCAGCGGGCTGCCGTTCCCCGAGGAGGCCGCGCAGCTCCAGAGCCTGCTCGGTGCCGCGCTCAACCTCGCCCCGAAGTTCGTGATCACGCTCGGCAACGCGTCCTCGTCGGTCGACACCAGCCCCGAGATCGAGATCCCCGAGGTCGAGCCCGGCCAGACCGACAACGGCCAGACCGGCCCGGTCTCCGGCGGCGGTCCCGGCGCCGGTGGCTCTGCCGGGGTCCCCGGCGCTCCCGCGGCCGGCGCGCCCGTCGACACCCCCGCGGCCGGCGGCGGCGAGCCCGCCATCGGCGACGACGCGCTGCTCGACGCAGCGCCTGCCGGCGCCGGCCTCCCCGAGCTGTTCTCCATCCCGGGCGCGCTGTTCTTCGGCGCGATCATCCTGGCGACGGTGCTCGGTTCCTACCTCCGACGCCTCGGCGTCATGGCGCTCGGCGGCGGGGCCGCCTGCGCCCACGGCCTGCAGTCGGGCCTGCCCGACCTCCGCAAGGCCTGACCGGCCCGCGCGCCGGCGTACCCCGCAGACCCACCCGCCACCGCCACGATCGACTGGAGACCCGCGATGACCGACACCACCCTCTCCACCCCCGCCTCCGGCTCGCGCCTCGGCGCGGGTGCTGCGATGCCGCGTGCCGGCTCCCGGGGCGGTGGCTCCGGCGCCGCGCCGGTGGTCAACAACAACTACAAGCTGCTCCAGGTCGTGCTGTTCTGGGCCGGCGCGGTGCTGCTGCCGCTCGGCCTAGTCGTCATCGTGCTGGGGTGGTACGGCGCGGCCAACACGCCCTTCGAGTACGACCAGATCTCCTACCTGGTCTCCGGTGGCCTGCTCGGCCTGGGCCTGACCTTCGCGGGCGGCTTCCTCTACTTCGGCGCGTGGCTGGCCCGGATCGCCGACGACGGTCGCGAGTCCTCCAAGCGCCTCGCCGACACCCTGCTCGTGCTGGCCGACGTCACCTCCCGGGCCGCGGCCGTCCACGCGCCGGAGACCGACACCGACGCGCTGCCCGTCGTCGCCGGTGACGGCACCACGCTGCACCGCCGCGACTGCTCGCTCATCGCCCACCGCGACGACCTGCGCCCCGCCGGCGCCAACGCCGCCCACCTCACCGCCTGCCGGGTCTGCAAGCCGTAGGGCGCTTCGGGGGGGTGCGCGGCGCCGCGCTCGGCCGGGGACGCGCCGCGGGGCGCGGACCGACGACGGCGGCCCCCTTCGTCGCTACCAGCCCTCCTCGCTCGTTCCTCACGAAGAGGGCCGCCAGACCCAACCACGCTCCTCCGGGGGCACCGTCGTCGGCCCGCGCCCCGCAGCGCCCCCGTCCGAGCGCGGCGCCGCGCGGCCCGTCCGTCGCCGGAAGAGGCCGCTCGCTCGTCCCTCACGAGCGGCCCGCCTGCCCGTCCCCGCACCGCCGGGGCTCAGTCGGTGGGGATGACCTCGACCGGCTTGGAGCCCAGCACGGTGTCGACGTAGTCGCGGGCGGTCTCGAAGATGTCGACCTCGTGGCCGGCTCGCTCGGAGAGGTACCACCGGTGCTCCAGCACCTCGTGGAAGAACTCGGCGGGCTCCAGACGCCCGCCCAGGCCGCTGGGGACCAGGCGCGTGATCGGCTCGTAGATCTCGGTGAGCCAGCGGGAGGCGACGATGCCGCGGTCCTCGCGGCCCAGGTCGTGGTGGGCGGAGAACGAGGCCATGTCGTTGAGCAGGCGACGGGCCTGGGCGTCCTCGACGTCGAGCCCGGTGAGGGCCTGCAGCTCGCGGCGGTGGTGGCCGAGGTCGACGACCCGGGGCTGGATGCGGACGCGGTCGCCGTCGAGATCGGTGACGATGTCGAGCTCCTCGACGTCGAAGCCGAGGTCGTTGAGCCGCTCGATCCGCTGCTCGATCCGCCACATCTCGTGGGTGGAGAACTCCTCCTGGTCGGTGAGCTCGGCCCACAGCTCGTCGTAGCGCCGCACGAGCATCTCGACCACGTCGTGGGGCGAGACCTCGCCGGCGACGGCGTTGCTGGCCTGCAGGTCGAGCAGCTCGGCGAAGACGTTCTCGGTGCCGACGGTGACGTCGTGCTCGCGCAGGCGGTGCGAGAGCTGGTCCTTGAGCTCGCCGGTCTCGGCGTCGACGAGGTAGGCCGCGAACCCACCGGCGCTGCGGCGGAAGAGCACGTTGGACAGCGACACGTCGCCCCAGTAGAAGTCCGCGAGGTGCAGCCGCACGAGCAGCACGACGAGGGCGTCGACGAGCGAGGGGAGGTTCTGCGCGGTCGCGCCGTGGGAGAAGAGGCTGCGGTAGGGCAGCGAGTAGCGCAGGTGCTCGGTGAGCAGGCACGCCGGCAGCGGCTCGCCGTCGGCGTCGGTGCGCCCGGTGACGACCCCGAGCGGCACGACGGCGGGCAGGCCCATGCGCTGGAGGTCGCGCAGCGTGCGGTACTCCCGGAACGCGATCTCCTCGACCGTCTCCTTGACGGCGTACACCCGCTCGCCCTGGCGCACGATCCGCACCACGTGACGCGACAGGCCCCGGGGCAGCGGCACCACGACGTCGGCGCCCCAGTCCTCCAGCGGCGTGGACCAGGGCAGCCGGACCAGGCCGGGGTCGGGGCGGGCGGCGACGATCCGCATGGAGGGGAGCCTACGTCGGCTCAGAGCCGCCAGAGCGTGACCGACGGTCCGTCGACGGGGCCGTCGGGCTCGGTGGTCAGCAGCAGCTCGGGGGTGGTCGGGAGGGGCAGCTCGAGAGGAGCGCCGGCGGCCCGGCGGGCGACGACCAGGACGGTCCCGGCGGGGTGCTCGCGCAGGAACGCCAGGCAGTCCTCGTCGACGTGCGCCCACCGCAGGCTCCCGTGGACGAGGGCGGGGTGCTCGGCGCGCGCGGCCGCGAGGGCGGCGTACGTCGACAGGGTGGCCTCGTCCCACTCCTCGCGACGGTGCCAGGGCATCGGGCGGCGCGAGTCCTCGCCGAGGACGCCCTCCAGGCCGATCTCGTCGCCGGCGAAGACCATCGGCACCCCGGGCAGCGTGAACTGCAGCCCCGCCGCGACCCGGTGCAGGGTGCCGGACCCGGTGAGGGTGCGGATGCGCGCGGAGTCGTGGGAGCCGAGGATGTTCCAGGACTGGGCGGTGGCGCGCCAGCCGTAGCGGGCCTGCCACTCGCGGATCGTGCGCTGCACGAGCGGGCCGCCGCGGCGGGCGACCGGCAGCGGGCGGCCGAAGGCACGGGCAGGGGAGTCGGGGTCGCGCAGCCACGACCAGACCGGCCAGGAGAAGCCGGAGTAGTTCATCGTCCCGTGCCAGCCGTCGCCGTCGAGGTCGCCCGAGGCGTCGTGGTTGTGCTCACCGATCACCCAGGCGTCGGCCCGCTCGTGCTCGGCGGTGCGGCGCACGGCGCGGGCGACGTCGTGGTTGACGTCGATCCCACCGAGTCGACCCGTCATGTTGGCGACGTCGATCCGCCACCCGTCGAGGCCGACCGGCGGGCGCATCCAGCGGGCGACGACCGAGTCGGGCCCCTCGACCATCGCGGCGCGCATCGCCTCGCTGGTGTGGTCGAGCTTGGGCAGGGTGTGGTGGCCCATCCAGCACTCGTAGGAGCCGTCGGGTCGGAAGCAGTACCAGTCGCGGTGGGGGTCGTCGGGATCGGCGAGCGCTGCGCGGAACCACTCGTGGGTGTCGCCGGTGTGGTTGGAGGTGAGGTCGCCCAGCACCCGCATCCCGCGGGCGTGCAGCCCCTCGGCCAGCCGGGCGTAGGCAGCGTCTCCTCCCAGCAGGTCGTCGACTCGGTCGAAGGTCGAGGCGTTGTAGCGGTGGTTGCTCTCGCCGGGGAAGACGGGCGTCGTGTAGAGCACCGTCGCCCCGGTCGCCTGCACGTGGTCGAGGTGCTCGGTGATGCCGTCGAGGTCGCCGCCGAAGTACTGCAGCGGGGTGCGCGGGTCGGTGCCCTCGAACACCACCTCGTCGTCCCACCCGGCGGGCACGGCCCACGGCGGCACCTCGCGCTCGTCGGCCGCGGCGCTGCGTGCGAACCGGTCGGGGAAGACCTGGTAGACCACGGCCTCCCGGCCCCAGGCGGGGGCGGCCGGGTGCGCGCTGACCTTGAAGTCGAAGGTGTCCGGCCCGTCGTGCTCGACGACGCCGGCCGCGGTCAGCCAGCGCTGCGTGCCGTCGGCGTGGGCCAGCAGGAAGCGGTAGTGCGTGACGGGGTTGTGGACCGGCAGCTCGCCCTCCCACCAGCGGGCGTCCGGGTCCGCGCCGACCGCGCCCACCGTCGGGTCGGGCACGTGGGGCGCGCAGGCGTGGAAGACGGGCTCGGCGTCGTACGTCGTGCGGAGCCAGACGCGCTCGACCTCGCCGGCCGGGTCCGCGGCGTGGGTGCGCAGGCGGACCTTGACCGGCCAGCCCAGGGCCGGGGTCTCGGTGTCGAGGTAGAGCGGGGAGCCGTCGTGGTGGGGCTCGTGAAGCAGGCTCATGCGCCCATCATCGCGGGCGACGGCCGAGCCCGCGGAACTCCCGTGAGAAGGCCCTCATCTGCGGCTCACGGTCAGCTCACGAGCCGGGGACAGAGTTCTTCTCGTCGGGCAGCCAGCCCGGCGGCCCCGGGGCTCCCTCCCCGGGGCTCCCCTCTCGGACCCGTCTCGGGATCCGTCTCGGAAAGGACACCACCATGGCTCGTTCCGGTCTCATCACCGCCCTGTCGCCGGCCACCACCGCGCGGCGCGCCGACACCGACAGCAACGACGGCCGTCGCCGGCGCCGTCGCCGCCGTCGCAACCGCCGCAGCAACACCCGCTCGCGCACGAACTGACGCGGACCGCGAGACGCAGTGCGACCGGACGGGGAGCCCATCCACGGCTGAGTCCCTCGGCTCCATGGCCTGCTGCACGTCGTCCTGCGGGCACCTCGCGGCGTTGTCGTCGGTCGTCGATGCTGGCGCATCGCCTCCCTCCTCCGCCTTGCGAGGCACTCCGCAGGACGACGCTCGCGACGGCCGAGAGCCGAGGGACACAGCCTGGGGCTCCCCCTCCGGTGCGTAGAGGAGGAGAGACGATGACCGAGGCGACTGGCAAGAGGTCGATGCGGGCGCTGCTGCGTCCCCGCGGCGACGACGCACCGCTGGTCGAGGCCGCACCCGGGCTGACCCTCGCCGCGATCGCGCGGCGCTTCTGGCCGCGGCTGCGCCCGGTGCGGGGCTGGTTGCTCCTGGTCGCGCTGCTGCTCGCTGCCGGGCCCGCGATCGCCACCGTCGAGGTGCTGCTCTTCCAGCGTCTCGTCGACGACGTGCTCGTGCCCGCCGACCCGGGGCCGCTGCTGTGGCTGGCGCTGGTCTACCTCGGGCTCAACCTCGCCAGCGGCGTGGTGAGCGGCGCCGAGGACTACACCTCCACGTGGGTCTCCCAGCGCTTCCTCGTGCCGCTGCGGCGCGACTGCTTCGCCCGCGTGCTCGACCAGCCGGCCCTGGTCTCGGACAGGCGCCGCGCGGGCGACACCCTGACCCGGCTGACCAGCGACGTGTCCGCGGTCGAGTCGTTCATGATCGGCCAGTTCTCCGTCGGCATCGGAGCCGTGATGCGGCTCGTGTTCTCCCTCGGCGCGCTGCTGTGGCTCTCCTGGGAGCTGACGTTGCTGGCCCTGCTCGTGGCGCCGCTCTTCTGGTGGGCCGCCACCGCGCTCGCGCGCCTGACCCGCGAGGTCTCCCGCGAGCGGCGGCGCCGCGGAGGCTCCCTGGCCAGCGTCACCGAGGAGGCGCTGGGCAACGTCGCGCTCGTGCAGACCTACGGGCGTCGGGACGAGGCCTTGACGGCGTACGAGCGGCAGAACCGGGGGATCGCCGACGCCGAGCTCGTGGGCAGCCGCGTGCGCGCGGTCTTCCTGCCGGTCGTGGACCTGCTCGAGCTCGCCGGCGTGCTGCTGGTCGTGCTCGGCGGGGTGTGGGCGCTCTCGACCGACCGGCTCAGCCTCGGCGGGCTGCTGGCGTTCCTGACCCTGCTGGCCCGCTGCTTCGGGCCGGTGCGTGACCTCGCCGACCTCGTGCCCGCGCTCTACTCGGCCTCGGCCGGCGTCGAGCGGGTCGTCGAGCTGCTCGACGCTCCGGCGGAGACCGACCCGCCGGGCGCCCTCGAGCTGCCGCGCTCGCCGGTCGGTGCGCACGTGGTCCTGGCCGGCGCCGGCGCGACCTATCCCGGGGCGGGCGCGCCGGCGCTGCGCGGGCTCGACCTCGAGCTCCGGCCCGGCGAACGGGTCGCGCTGGTCGGGCCCTCCGGTGCCGGGAAGTCGACCGTGGCGCGACTGCTCACCGGGCAGGTCGCGCCCGATGTCGGGGTCGTCTCCGTCGACGGCCACGACGTCACCGCTGTGACCCGGTCCTCGCTGCGCGCGGCCGTGACGCTGGTCCACCAGGAGCAGCTGCTGCTCGACGCGAGCATCGCCGACAACATCGCCTACGGCCGGCCGGGCGCCACGCCCGAGGAGGTCGAGGAGGCCGCGCGCCGCGCCGGCGTCCTGGACTTCGTACGACGCCTCCCCGACGGACTGGGCACCCGCGTCGGCCCGCGGGGTCGGTCGCTGTCGGGCGGCCAGCGGCAGCGGGTCGTCCTGGCGCGTGCCCTGCTGCGCGACGCCGCCCTCCTGGTGCTGGACGAGCCGACGACCGGGCTCGACGCCGCCACCGCCGCGGCGCTGCTCGACGACCTGCTGGGTGCACCCGGTCAGCCGGTGCGCGACCCGCGCCGGACCGTGCTCGTGCTCACCCACGACCCGCTGGTGCTGGAGCGGGTCGACCGGACGGTCGTCCTGGCGCCGGCGGCGGTGGACGTCGAGCCGGTCGTGGCCGGACCGGTGGGGGCACGGCCGTGAGCGCGGGGGCTCCGGCACCCGGCGTACCCGAGGTGCCCGGCTTCCGGCTGCTGTCCCTGCTCGGGCACGGCCGGCGCTTCGACACCTGGGACGCCTGGGACGAGGCGCGGGGTGCGCGGTGCGTGGTGAAGCTGGTGCGGCCCGAGCGGACGGGCGAGCCGGAGGTGCTGGAGGCGTGGCGGCGCGAGGCGGAGGCGGTGACCACGGTCGGGCACCCGCACCTGGTGCGCGGGTACGAGGTGCTCGAGCAGCCGCCCGGCATCGTCCTGGAGACCCTGCGCGGCGCGACCCTGGCCGCGGTGGTGGAGGAGGGGCCGCTGGCGGCCGGTGACGTGGCGCAGCTGCTGGCGCAGGTGGGCTCCGCACTGGGGTACCTGCACCGCCACGACTGGCTGCACCTGGACGTCAAGCCCGCCAACGTCGTGGTCGACCACGGTCGCGCGGTGCTCATCGACCTCAGCCTGGTGCAGCGGCCCGGGCCGACCCGGCGCGGATCGGGGACGCCTGGCTACCAGGCGCCGGAGCAGCGGCGCGGCGACGAGGTCTCGGCCGCCACCGACGTGCACGGGCTCGCGCTCACCGCGCTCGAGGCGCTGCGCGGGGACCCGGTGCCGGAGTCGCGGTGGCGGCGCTCGATCACCCGCGCCTGCCCGCCGGGCACGCCGCCGGAGCTCGCGACGACGCTGGTCGCCGCCCTCGCCCCACGGCCCGGGGACCGCCCCCGGCTCGAGGAGCTGCTGGCTGTGGCACGCGGCCTGGTTGCCGACTGACTAGAACGTGTTCTAGGTTCGCGCCATGAGTCGCGTCGTCGTCGTCACCGGGGCAGCCTCCGGCATCGGGTTCGCCACCGCGGAGCGCTTCCGCGACCTGGGGGACACCGTCTTCGGGCTGGACATCGCCCCCACCGTCCCGGACGGGGTGACGTACGTCGAGTGCAACGTGGGCTCGAAGGCGGCCGTCGACGCGGCGATCGCCGTCTGCGCCGAGGGCGGGCGGATCGACGTGCTGGCCAACGTGGCGGGCGTGGTGCAGTTCGGCCGGTTCGAGACCGTCACCGAGGAGGTCTTCGACCGCACCCTCGACGTCGACCTCAAGGGCCCGTTCTTCCTCATGCAGGCCGCCCTGCCCCACCTGCGCGCGGCCAAGCGCAGCTGCATCGTCAACGTCTCCTCCGTGGCCGGCCGGATCCCGCAGCCGTACTCCGCGGCGTACTCCGCCGCCAAGGGCGGGCTCACCCAGCTCACCCAGGCGCTCGCGCTCGAGCTCTCGCCCGAGGGCATCCGGGTCAACGCCGTCTGCCCGGGCACCGTCGCCACCCCGCTGGTAGACCAGGTCGCCGCGTCCTACCCGCCCGACCTTGATGCCCGCGTGCAGGACCGGCTGCTCATGATGCTGCCGGGCCGGGCCATCACCCCCGACGAGATCGCCTCCTCGATCGTCTACCTCGCCTCGCCCGAGGCCCGGATGATCACCGGCTCGGTCCTCGCCTTCGACGGGGGCATGGGCTGATCCGCAGCTGGTCCAGCCGTCACTGTTCACCCGCGGGGATGAGCCCTAGGCTCGCGAACGGCGCGACCCGGCGCCTCCTGACCAGGAGTGCTCCCTCATGCGTCGTGCGATTCGTCGATCCCTCGTCTCCCGGTGCACCGCCGCGGTCGTCCTGACCGCGTCCCTCGCCGGCTCCGCAGCGTCCCTGCCCGGCCCGGCCGCCGGGACCCCCGCTGTCGAGCAGCGGGAGGCCGCCGGCACGCCGATCCTGCTCTCCGACGACGCGGCCTCGGTCCCGGACGTCGCGGTGGACGCCGCCGGCACCGCCCACATCGCCTGGCGCGAGGACCGCGCGGACGGTCCCTGGACCGTCTACTGCCGACTGCCACGCGGCGCCTCGGCGTGCCAGGACTACCAGGACCTCGGCACCACCCCGACCTTCCAGTTCGGCCCGGTCGGCGTCGTGCTGCGCCGCGACGGGACGATCGGCGTGCTGGCCTACTACTGCTGCGGCGACGACGAGGGCACGGCCCTGTGGGAGTCCACCGACGGCGGCACCACCTTCGGGGAGCCGCGGACCATCGGCTCGGTCGCTCCCGAGTCGGTGGTCGAGGGGCCGGGGCTCAACACCCTCATGACCGGGTTCTCCGGCTCCGGTGCCCCGCTGGGCGCCGGTGTGCAGGTGATGCCGACCGACGACTCCCCGGTGACCGGCTACGCCACCCTCGACGACACCGCCGAGGGCGGGGCCTACTACTCCGGCGGCGTCGCGCTCCTCGACGACACCACGCCGGTGACCGCCTACACGAACCTGGAGGACACCTACGTCCGCGTCTACGACCGGGGCGCGGGCGGTGACTACAACGACGCCGGCAACTGGGACGGCTCGGTCCCGCTGCCCGACGAGGACGAGCCGACCATCGTCAGCGGGCCCTCGGGGACCTACCTGATGACGCACGTCGAGTACGACGACAACCCCCTGCGCGACGCTTACCAGGTGCGCCGGCTCTCGCCCGACACCGGCGAGCTGGGCATGCCCTTCCTGGCCACCGACATCCGCGACTCGCTGTTCGGCACCATGGCCGCCGACGCGGCGGGCGGCCTGACCGCGGTGTGGACCGACGAGGGTCTGCTCGCGCCGATCCGCGCGTCGTACTCCGAGACCGGGGCGGGGTTCACGGTCCCGGGCACCGTCGTGGAGAACGTGCGCGCGTTCAACCTCCGGGTCTCCACCGCAGGGGACGGCGGCGGCGCGGTCGTGTGGGACGAGAACACGCTGGACGGGGCGGCGTACGTCGCCGTCATCCCCGTCGGAGGCGTCGTGCCCGACGGCGACCCGGAGGAGCCGCTGTCGTCCGTCGGCGGCTTCGTGCCTGTCGACAACTCCGGCAAGTGCACGCGCCAGGTGCTGGTGAAGCCGGGCGTCCTGGCGGCGGTGCAGGGCAGCGGGTGCTTCGAGGAGAGCCCGAAGGGTGCGGGCCGCTGGTCGACCAAGGGCGACGTCAACGTCAACGGCATCCGCTTCGTGGGCGGGAAGTCCTCGACGACGGTCACCGTGGACACCGTCGCCCACACGATCGCGGCGTCCGCCGGCGTGGTGCAGATGGCCGGCCCGATCGTCTTCTCCAAGGACGCCGGAACCTGGGACGTCGACAAGCCCACGACCTTCGAGGGGCTGGAGAAGTTCGGCATCAAGCTGCTCGACCTGCCCGCGCTCGGGCGCGCGAGCGTCGACTTCGGCAACGACGAGGCGTTCGTCAGTGTGAACCTCGCGCTGCCGCGCCCCTTCGACCTCGTCACCGGTGCGACCACGTTGCGCACCACCATGCTCGGCGGGCTGGACCTCCGCGGCATCACGCTGAAGGTGGCCTCGCTGGCGATCGGCGAGTTCGGGATGCGCGACCTGACGGTCACGTACGACGCCTCGAGCTCGACCTGGACCGGCACCGTCGACCTGAAGCTGCCGCCGGTCGGTGAGTACGCGCGGCTGAGCCTCGGGCTGCGCCAGGGCAAGCTCGTCCGGCTCTCCTTCGCCTACGGCGGGCCGCCGTTCCCCTTCCAGGTCTACCCGGGCCTGTGGCTCAACGACGCCGGCTTCGACTACGACGGCACCGACGGCTTCGCCCTCGGTGGCGGCGTCGACCTGGCCGCCCCGACCCCCGACGGGCCGATCACCTTCGACGCGATCGGCAGCCCGCCGGGCACCGGAGGAGGCTTCCGCTTCGAGCAGCCCGACTCGGGCCCCGCGCACCTACGGATCGCCGGGAAGATGGGGCTCTACGGCGTCGACCTGGCCGGAGCCAGCGCCGACTTCTACACCGACGGGCGCTTCGCGTTCGCCGCCGGCTTCGCCTTCGGCCTGTCCCGCCTCGGCGTCAGCGGCGACATCGCCGGAGCCGTCGACCTGGACGCCGGCACCTTCCACGCACAGGCCCAGGCCGAGGTCTGCGTGGTCTTCTGCGCCAGCGCGAAGGGCATCGCCTCCGACGTCGGCATCGCCGCCTGCGCGTCCATCGAGTTCGGCCTCGACCCGTTCTCCTTCGAGCTCGCCTTCCTCGTGGGCTACCAGTGGGCCACCGGGCTCGACGTCGGCACCACCTGCGACCTCGGCGCCTACCTCACTCCCCAGAGCGGCGGCTCGGGGTCCTCCAGCGAGGTCGTGGTCAGCCCCGATGGGACGATCTTCCTGCCGCCCGGCGACCCGCGCTCCTACTCCGTGGACGTCCCCGGCGTCGGCGGGGTGCCGCTCATCACCGTCCGCGACGTCGACGGCGACGTGGTCGTCGCCTCGGACCCCGCCGCGCCGCTCGAACCGCAGAACGGTGACCGGGTCGTCCTCGTGCCCAGCGAGGCCACCGGTTCCGTGCGGGTCGTCATCGTGACCACCGGGAGCGTCGCGGGAAGCGTCTTCCGGGTCACGGCCTCGCCCGCGGGGCGGGTCCTGGCCACCCGATCGACCGGGGCCGGCCACGCCGGCACCGCACGTCGGGAGACCGTCCCGGCGTTCCAGGTGGCTGCGTCCTACCCCGCCTCGACCGTGCGCGCCACCCTCGCCGGCTCCGGTCGCGAGCGGACGCTCACCTGGGAGGCGACGAACCTCGCAGACGCCTCCCGGTCGCTGCGCTTCGTGGAGACCGGGGAGGACGGTGTCGCCGCCGTGCTCGGCGAGACCGCCGCGGCCTCCGGCTCCCTGCCCGTCACGGCCAGCGGCCCGGCGGGCCGCCGCACCATCTCCGCGATCGTGGTCGACGACCGCGGCCAGTCGGTGTCGAGCACCGAGGTCGCGACGTACGACGCGCCCGGCCCCCAGCTTCCCGGCAAGGCGAAGGACCTCAAGGCCAAGCCCGGCAAGGGCAAGCTGGTGGTGTCGTGGAGGAAGGGCGCCGGCGCGCCGGTCGACCACTGGCGCGTCACCGTCGCCCTCGAGGACGGCCGACGGCTGCTGCTCGACACCACGCGCACCTCGCTGAGCATCCCCAAGGTCGGGAAGAAGGACCGGGTGCAGGTCGTGGTGACCGGCGTCGACGCCCTCGGACAGGAGGGGCTGACAGGAGGGGCGCCCGGCGACGGTCGTGCGTCGCTGACCACTAGGATCGGCGGGCCCGGGTGACCGGGCACGCCGCGTTAGCTCAGTGGTAGAGCGCCCGCCTTGTAAGCGGACGGTCGGGAGTTCGACCCTCCCACGCGGCTCTCTGGATGGACCGGAGTGCGCCCGACGCGCCAGGCACGTCGTCGGCACTCCGGTCGCCGGACCCCGGGTTCAGGGCGCTCAGTGCACCTGGCGCGGCGTGAAGGTCGCGGGTGGGTTGGCGATCGCGTCCTGGGCGTCGACGAGCCGGATCTCGCGGTGGCCCGAGGCGAGGGTCTCCTCGAGGATCGCGAAGACGGTGCCGGTCGTGCGGGACAGCGCCTCGGCCGGCGAGCCGGTCTCGTGCAGGTGCGCGAGGTAGAGCGCGGCGGTCACGTCGCCGCAGCCGTTGGGGGTGATGGGCAGCAGCGGGGTGGTGACCGCCCAGGCGCCCTCGTCGGAGACGGCCAGCACCTCGAGGTGGCCCTCGGGCACCTGGTCGTGCAGGACCGAGGTGACCAGGACGTGGCGGGGTCCGCGGGCGCGCACGACCTCGACGGCGGCCAGCACGTCCTCGAGGGTCCGCGTCGTCGTGCCGGCGAGGAAGTCCAGCTCGAAGTGGTTGGGAGTGATGACGTCGGCGGCCGGGACGACGGTGTCGCGCAGGAACTCCGGGATGCCCGGCTTCACGAACATCCCGCGGCCGACGTCGCCCATCACCGGGTCGCAGCAGTAGAGCGCGTCGGGGTTGAGCTCCTTGACCCGGGCCACCGCGTCGAGCACGACCCCGCCGACCGCCGGGTCGCCCTGGTAGCCCGACAGCACGGCATCCGCGGTGCCGAGGGCCCCGCGGTCGTCGATGCCCGCGATCACCTCGGCGACGTCGGCCGGGTCGAGCAGGGGGCCGCGCCACGCGCCGTACCCCGTGTGGTTGGAGAAGTGGACCGTCAGCACCGGCCACACCTCGTGACCGAGCCGCTGCAGCGGGAAGACGGCCGCGGAGTTGCCGACGTGGCCGTAGGCCACCGAGGACTGGATCGACAGGACGCGCACGGGCCCATCGTGTCACCGGGTCGTACGCCGTGGGGCGGGGGAGGCGGGCGGGGCCGGCCGACATGTGAAGACCGGCCGAGGAGTCCGCGAGATCCACTAGAACAGGTTCCAGTTCTGGCGTAGGGTGAGCGCCGACACATTCCGTCGGTATGTCAAGGGTGGATCATGGCCAAGAAGGCTCCTTACTCCAACGAGGCTGACTACGTCGTCGTCGGCTCCGGCTCCTCCGGCGCGGCGATCGCCGGCCGCCTGGCCCAGTCCGGTGCGCGCGTCATCGTCCTCGAGGCGGGCAAGACCGACGAGAAGTTCCTGACCAAGAAGCCTGGCATGATCGGGCCGATGCACGCGGTCCCCGAGATCAAGCGGACCGTCGACTGGGGCTACTACTCGGTGCCGCAGAAGCACATCCTCGACCGCAAGATGCCCGTCCCGCGTGGCAAGGTGCTCGGCGGCTCGAGCTCGGTCAACGGGATGGTCTACGTGCGCGGCAACCGCGCCAACTACGACTCCTGGGCTGCCGAGGGCTGCGCCGGCTGGGACGCCGACAGCGTGAACGCGGCGTACCGCCGGATGGAGGACTACGAGGGCGGTGCGGACGAGTTTCGCGGCGAGGGCGGCCCGATCCGGGTCACGGTCAACAAGACGCCCCAGGAGGGCTCGCTCGACTTCATCCAGGCCACCGCCGAGGTGACCGGCTGCCGGGTCCTCGACGACTACAACGGCGCCTCGCAGGAGGGTGTCGGCCGGATGCAGCAGAACGCCGCCGACGGCCTGCGCTACTCCGCCTCCCGCGGCTACATCCACCACCTGGCGCCCTCGACCCTCGAGGTCCAGACCCAGGTGCTGGTCACCAAGGTCGTGATCGAGAACGGTCGGGCCACCGGTGTCCGGGTCCGTGACAAGGACGGCTCCGAGCGCACCATCCGGGCGGGCAAGGAGGTCATCCTCTCGGCCGGCTTCGTCGGCTCCGCACAGATCCTCATGCTCTCTGGCATCGGGCACGCCCAGCACCTGAAGGACCACGGCATCGAGGTCGTCGCGGACCTCCCGGTCGGCGACAACCTGCACGACCACATGTTCCACGCGATGACCTTCCACACCACGACGTCGAAGCTGCGCGGCAAGCCGCTCTTCTTCGCCCAGGGCGTGGCCAAGGAGGTCCTGCGCCCCGGCTCGACCTTCCTGGCCAACTCCGTCTTCGAGGTGCTCGCCTTCCTCAGGTCCAGCCAGGCCGTCGGAAACGTCCCGGACCTGCAGCTGCACCTGCTGCCGTGGGCCTACGTCTCGCCCAACCAGGACGAGCCGATCCGCCACGACGTGGACCCGCGTCCCGCGCTGACGGTCCTGACCACCCTGATCTACCCCAAAAGCCGCGGCACCCTGCGCCTGGCCTCGGCCGACCCGACCGCGACGCCGCTCATCGACCCGGCGTACCTCGCCGAGTCCGCCGACCTCGACCTGCTCACCGAGGGCTCGGAGCTGGTCCGCGAGATCTTCGCGGCGAAGGCCTTCCGCGGCACGGTCAAGGACGAGATCCACCCCGGCCGGTCGCTGCAGGGCTCCGACCTGCGCCAGGCGATCCTCAACCGGGCGACCTCGGTCTACCACGGTGTCGGCACCTGCAAGATGGGCGTCGACGAGACCGCCGTCGTGACCCCCGACCTCAAGGTCCGCGGCGTCGAGGGCCTGCGCGTGTGCGACGCCTCGATCATGCCGTCGATCACCGGCGGCAACACCAACGCGCCCGCCATCATGATCGGCGAGCGCGGGGCCGACCTCGTGCTCGGCCGCGGCTGAGAGGCACGTCCATGACGACCGCCACGACCACGACGACCGCCCCCGTCCGGCTGGAGCGACCGGCCTCGGTCACCGACGCGCTGCTCGCGCGGCTGGTCGCCCGGGTCTCCAGCGACGGCTCGATGGCTCCCTGGCACCTCACCGAGGTCTACACCGGTGAGAAGCTGGTCGAGCTGCCGCAGTCGAGCCCGGCCGACATCGAGCGCGCGTTCGCCGCGGCCCGCTCGGCCCAGGCGCAGTGGGCGCGTCGCAGCGTCGAGGACCGGCTGAAGGTCTTCAAGAAGGCCCACCAGCTCTTCCTGGACAACGCCCAGCTCACCGCGGACCTGATCCAGGTCGAGTCCGGCAAGAACCGGCGGATGGCGATCGAGGAGACCTGCGACCCGCCGATGGTCATGGGGCACTACCTCAAGCGCGCCAAGAAGCTGCTGACCCCCGTCACGCGCGGCGGCCCGGTCCCGTTCCTCACCACCTCGACCGAGGTGCGGATGCCCAAGGGCGTCGTCGGGATCATCGGCCCCTGGAACTTCCCCTTCGCCACCGGGATCTCCGACTCCATCGCGGCGCTCATGGCGGGCAACGGCATCGTGCTCAAGCCCGACAACAAGACCGCCCTCTCCCCGCTGTGGGGCATCGAGATGCTCGAGCGCGCGGGTCTGCCGAAGGGCCTCTTCCAGGTCGTGTGCGGTGAGGGCCCCGACGTCGGCCCGACCTTCATCGACAACGCCAACTACGTCATGTTCACCGGCTCCACCGCGACCGGTCGCGTGATCGGCGAGCGCTGCGGGCGCAACCTGATCGCCTGCTGCCTCGAGCTCGGCGGCAAGAACCCGATGATCGTGCTGGAGGACGCCGACCTCGACGAGGTCGTGCAGGGCGCGATCTTCGGCGCGTTCGGCAACACCGGCCAGATCTGCATGCACATCGAGCGCATGTACCTCCCGCGCTCGCGCTACGACGAGTTCAAGGCGAAGTTCGTCGCCGCCACCGAGGCGCTGGACGTGCGGGCGGCGTACGACTTCGGACCCGACCTGGGCTCCCTCGTCTCCGTCGACCACATGGAGCGGGTCCGCGCGCACGTCGACGACGCCGTCGCCAAGGGCGCCACCGTCCTCACCGGCGGCCGGGCCCGTCCCGACCTCGGTCCGGCGTTCTTCGAGCCGACCATCCTGGAGAACACCCCGCCCGACGCCCTCCACGCCACCGTCGAGACCTTCGGCCCCGTCGTGTCGCTCTACCCGTACGACACCGTCGAGGAGGCCATCGCCCTGGCCAACGACACCGACTACGGCCTCAACGCCTCGGTGTGGGGCGGTGACGTCGAGGCGGCGACCGCCGTCGCGCGGCGGATCGAGTCCGGCAACGTCAACGTCAACGACATCCTGGCCACCGCCTTTGCCTCGAAGGGCACGCCCTCGGGCGGCGTGAAGGCCTCCGGCGTCGGCGCCCGCCACGGCGACCAGGGCCTGCTGAAGTACACCGACGTGCAGCAGCTCGCGGTGCTCAAGAAGCAGGTCATGGGCGCCCGGCCGGGTCAGGACTACGACGAGTACGTCAAGGGGATGCTCGGCGGCCTGAAGATGATGCGCAGGCTCGGCATCCGCTGACGTCCGGCTGCGCGGCTACCCCGTCGCGTACGGCGTCAGCAGCTGGTCCACGGGGGCGTGGTCGTCGGTGAGCACCATCGCCTCGCCCACCCAGGCGTCGAGGGCGGCGCCGGCCAGCGGGACCCATCCGGTGTCGCGCTGCTCGAGCCCGGCCGCGACCGCGTCGAGGTCCACGGGGGAGTCCGACGCGACCACGACGACGTTGCCCTGGTCGAGGGAGCGGGTGTCGGAGGATCCCGACACCTGTCGCACCCCGGCCCCGGGCTCACCGAGGGCCACGACGTGCTCGAAGACCTCCTGCAGGGTCCGCACCTCGGCCCGGACGAACGCCATCTCCCCGTGGTCGATCAGGTTGACGACGTACGTGCCGCCGGGGCGCAGGACCCGCTCGACCTCGGTCAGCGCCTCCTCGGTGGTGAGGTGCCACGGCACGCTCACGCCGCCGAACGCGTCGCCCACGACCAGGTCCACGCTGTCCGTGCCCAGCCGCCCCAGGCCGAGCCGGGCGTCCTCGACGCGCACGTCCACGTCGGCGCCCTCCGGAAGCGGCAGCTCCTCGCGGTCGATCTGCACGACGCCCGGGTCGATCTCCGAGACCGTGCTCGAGGTGCCCGGGCGGGTCTCGGCCAGCCAGCGCGGCAGGGTCAGCCCGCCGCCGCCGAGGAAGTAGGCGTCCAGCGCTCCGTCGCCGGCGTACGTCGCGTCGATGGCCGCCGCGGCGGCGCGGACGTAGGCGAACTCCAGGTGCTCAGGGTCGTCGACGTCGACGTAGGAGTGGCGCAGCCCGTCGAGGACGAGCAGCCGGCCGCCCTCGCGCTCGGGGTCCTCCTCGAGCAGGGCGCAGTGGTAGGCGGTCTCGACGTCGCAGCCACCGGGCAGCCACGGGACCGCCAGGCCTCCGGCCGCCAGGACGCCCACGGTCGCCAGCGCCCCGGGGTGACGGCGCACGGACCAGGAGAACGGGAGCGCTGCGAGCACCAGCAGGACGCCCAGGCCCAGCAGGATCGCGGTGACGGGGATGCGTGAGACCAGCACGAACCCGGTCAGCACCGTCCCCGCGATCGCCCCCACCGTGCCGATGCCGGACAGCTGCCCGACCACGGTGCCGGTGCGCTCGAGGGTGCTGAGTCGGAGCTTGGTGGCGATGGGGGTGACCGCCGAGAGCAGGGCGCCGGGCACCAGCACCATGAGCGCAGCGACGGGCAGCAGCAGCCCGGGGGCGCCCTCGGCGACCACCCGCAGCACCGACGGGGTCGCCGCGACCGCGGCCCCGGAGATCCCGAGCGCCGGCCCGAGCAGGCGCCGCGGGTCGCCGGCGTCGGCCGCTCGACCGCCGGCCCACGAGCCGAGCGCGATCGCGGCCAGCGCCAGCCCGATGACGATCGTGCTCGTCTCCAGGGTCAGCCCGAGGTACGGCGCCAGCAGCCGCAGCGCGACGATCTCCACCACCAGGACCGCGGCCGAGGAGCCCGCGACGAGGGCGACGGCGGTCCGGTGCGACATGCCCGTGCCGTCCGTGCCGGTGCCCCTGCCGTCCGTGCCCGTGCCGGGGGCGCCCGGGGCGTCGCCCCCGGGCCCGGTGTGCTCGGCCGGGCCGTCGGGTCGTTGCTGCATGGCCCCGATCCTGGCAGGAGCCTGGTGGCCGACCGCGCCTGCCGACCGCGCCTGCCGACCGCGCCTGCCGACCGCGCCTGCCGACCGCGCGGCTGGGGAAGCCGTCTCAGGCGACCTGGAAGGAGCGCTTGGACAGCCCCATCCAGAACTCCCCGTCCGCGCCGATGACCTGCTCGGGCGCCGTGCCCGGGTCGGTCGCGGCACCGAGCGTCACGAAGAGCGGGCTGTAGTGCTCGACCGTGGGGTGGGCGTAGGGCATGCCGGGGGCGCGCGAGGTGTAGGCCGCGAGCTCGTCGACGTCGCCGCGGGCGAGCGCCTCGCCGGCCCAGGCGTCGAAGTCGCTGGACCAGCCGGGGGCGGCCGCCTCGATCCGGAACTCCCGCAGGTAGGGCAGCCCGTGCGTGAGGAACCCGGAGCCGACCACGAGGACGCCCTCCTCGCGCAGCGGGCGCAACCGCTCGCCGAGCCGCAGTAGTCGCTCGGGGTCGTGCGTGGGCAGCGACATCTGCAGGACGGGGATGTCGGCGTCGGGGTACATGATCTTCAGCGGCACCCAGGCTCCGTGGTCCAGGCCGCGCGAGCCGTGCTGGTGCACCGGCTCGGTGCTCGGCATCATCGCCGCGACCCGCGCGGCGAGCGCGCTGGCGTCGGGGGTGGCGTACTGCTCGGCGTAGTACTTGGGTGCGAACCCGCCGAAGTCGTAGACGAGGGGTGCGCCACTGGCGGACAGCGACACCGGTGCCGACTCCCAGTGGGCGCTGACGATGAGGATCGCGGTGGGGCGGGGCAGCTTGCCGGCCCAGGCCCGGAGCTGCCCGGACCAGACCGGGTCGTCGAGGAGCGGCGGGGCCCCGTGGCCGATGTACAGGGCGGGCATGGTGCTCATGCCCCCATAATGCTTGTCTCTACAACTTTATTCCAGGGTCCAGTCGACGGGCTCGCCGCCCTGCTCGCGCAGCAGCGCGTCGACCCGGGAGAACGGCCTGGACCCGAAGAACCCCCGGTGCGCCGAGAGCGGCGAGGGATGGACCGACTCCACGCAGGGCACGTCGCCGAGCGCCGACCGCAACGACTGTGCGTCGCGGCCCCAGAGGATCGCCGCCAGCGGGTGGCCCGCCTCGTGGCGGCGTACGAGGGCCTCGATGGCCGCCGAGGTGATCGGCTCCCAGCCCTTGCCGCGGTGGGAGGCCGGCTGGCCGGGGGAGACGGTGAGCGCGCGGTTGAGCAGCATGACGCCGGCGTCGGCCCAGGCGGTCAGGTCCCCGTGGCGCGGCGGCACGACGCCGAGGTCGTCGCGCAGCTCGGTGTAGATGTTGACCAGGCTGCGGGGCAGCGGCCACACGTCGCGCTCGACGGCGAAGGACAGGCCGATCGGGTGCCCGGGCGTGGGGTAGGGGTCCTGCCCGACGACCAGCACCTTCACCTGGGACAGCGGCCGGCGGAAGGCGCGGAAGACGTTCTCCCCGGCGGGCAGGTAGGTGCGCCCGGCGGCCATCTCCTCGCGCAGGAACCGCCCCATCGCAGCCACTTGCTCCTCGACCGGGGCCAGTGCCTCGGCCCAGTCCGGGGCCATGAGCCCCTTCTCCACGAGTCCGGTCAGCGCTCCCACGGCCCCGAACCTACCGACCCCCGATCCGGCGCGTTCTTCCGGAAGAACGCGCCGGCTCGGCGTGTGGCTGGGGTCGAGTCGGCGCGAAGTTCCGGAAGGATGCGCCGGCTCGGCACCCCAGACCGGGTCAGCGGAAGGTCGCGCGCCGGGGGAGGTGCGGCGCCACGCCCCGCTCCCCGACGAAGACCCGCAGCACGGCGTGGTGCGAGGCGTCGCCCGCCACGGCCGACTGGTTGGCCACGAGCACGGCCTTGCCCAGGAACGTGGCGTTGCAGGGGGAGTCGAAGGGGATCTCCGAGCCGTTCTCGCCGGTCAGTGGGGTGGCCGGGAAGGAGTCGACCTCCTCGCCGGTCTCCGGGTCGATCTCGGCGATCCGGTTGGTCGGCCCGACCATCGCGACGTACACGTGACCGGTGCGCCGGCCGATCCCGAAGCCGTCGGGCAGGTCGGTCGGCTGCGAGGTCCACAGCACCTCGGCCGCCCCGGGGTCCCGGCCCTCGAGCGGGACGCGCAGGAGTGCGCCGTTGGTGGGCAGCGCTGCGCCGGTCGACAGCGTCTGCTGGGTGAGCAGGAAGGTCCGGTCCTCGGGCAGGTAGCGGATGCCGGTCGTCCCGAAGCCGGCCACGCCGTCCAGCACCGGGTCGCGCAGCCACTCGGTGACCTCGCCGCTGCGCGCCACACGCCACACGACGCCGTCGCCGTAGTCGGTGACGTAGAGCCCGCCGGGTCCCCAGGTCGCGTAGTTGGGGACCGAGCCCTCGGGGAGCGTGGCGACGGTGCGGAAGCGCCCGGTGCGCACGTCCAGCGTCAGGATCCGCGAGGTCGTGGTGTCGAGGACGACCAGCAGCCCCGTGCGGGTCTGGGCGGCCACCTGGACGCCGTGCTCGCCGGCGAGGTCCTGGCCGGGCACCGCCCACGACCGCAGGAGCGTGCCGTCCCGGGTCCACTCGAAGACCTTCGAGGCCTGCCCGTCCGGGGCGGCGTACGTGCCGGCGTAGACGCGGCCGTTGGTGTGGGCGTGGACGTACGCCGGCGCACCCGGCGACGGGACCCGCGCGAAGACCGTGGTGGTCCACTTGGCGACGGTGGCCTTGTCCGAGCCCGAGCCCGAGCCCGAGCCCGAGCCGGCGTACGTCGCCGGGGCGTCCGCCGCGGCGAGCGGCCCGGCAGGCACCAGGACCGCGGTGAGGAGGGCGGCCGCGGCCGCGCCGAGCAGCCGCCTCACAGCCGCTCACCGACCTCGACCGCGGCGCGCTCGCCGGCGCGGACGGCGCCGTCCATGTAGCCCGACCAGTAGGTCGAGGTCTCGGTGCCGGCCCAGTGGACCCGCCCGAAGACCTTCCGGATCGCCGGACCGAAGTCGGTCAGCGTCCCGGGCGCGTGGATGGCGGTCGGTCCGCCGCCGGTCCAGCGCTCCTTGGTCCAGTCCTGCTCGGTGTACTCCACCGGGGAGAGCGCCCGCTCGCCGAACATCGCGGCGAAGCCCTGCAGCACCGCCTCGCGACGGGCCTTGCGCGACAGCACGCCGAACTCGCGCCACGTCGAGCCGCCGACGAAGGCCAGCAGCACGCCGGGGGACCCGGAGGCCGGCGAGTTGTCGAAGACCGCCCGGGCCGCGCCGGAGTCGCTGATGCCGAAGCCGTTGAGTCCGTCCTCGCGCCAGAACGGCGTCTCGTAGACCGCGTCGCACTTCATCAGCTGCCCCATGTCCATGTGCCGCAGCAGCTGCAGCCGGCGGGTCGGCAGGCGCGGGAACCAGTCGATGTCGAGCACCATCGGGGGCGGCGCGGCGACCACGACCCGCTTCGCGCGGACCGTCCCGCGCGAGGTGCGCACGAGCACCCCGCCGTCGACCTGGGCGACCTGCCGGACGGCCGCGTCGAGGGCGACCGCGTCCCCCAGGCGCCGGGCCAGCCGCAGCGGGATGAGCTGGGAGCCGCCGACGAACCGACGCTCCTGCGCGCCGTTCGCGGTGTCGGAGTTGCGCGAGAAGGTGCCGACGTTCTGCTCGTCGCCGGAGCACGCGACGTACCAGAGGACGAAGAGCAGCGAGAGCTCGTCGGGGTCGGCACCGAAGCCGGGCTGGGTCCAGGCCTTGATGAGGTTGCCGACGCCGTCGGCGTTGAGGGCGTTGCGGCGGATGAACTCCCCGAGGCTCATGGCGTCCCACTCCTGGGCGTTCGGGTGCGACCACGGGGCGCTGACGTCGACCTCGGCGGCCATCATGTCGATCCGCGTCAGCAGCACGGCGGCGTCGGGGAGGATCGTGGGGTCCGGCGGCACGGTGCCGGCGTACTCCTGGCGGCCGGTCAGCGAGGAGATGTAGACGCTGTTCCCCTCGTTGTGCTGCAGGAAGGTCCGCACCCCCAGCTCCTCGGCCAGCGCGGTGATCCGGCCCTGGGTCGGCCCGACGAAGGCCCCGCCGGCCTCGATCACGCCGCCCGCGCGCAGCTCGTGGTTGAGCACCCGCCCGCCGACCCGCTCGCGCGCCTCCACGCACAGCACGTCCAGCCCGCGGGCCAGCAGGTCGCGGGTCGCGACGAGCCCGGAGAGACCCGCACCCACCACGACGACGTCGACCTTCCGCGGTATCCGGCCCTGGCAGTCGGCGGGGGACGCGGACCGGTCGCGTGCGGCCTCGGCCGCCCCGGCGGAGAGCAGCAGGCCGCCGGTCGCCGCGCCGGCGGCCAGGACGCCGCGGCGGGTCAGGGCGGCCCGGTCGCTGGGACGCTGCTCGCCGGCGTACGGCGGGGGCGGGAGGTGCAGTGCCATGGTGCTCCGATCAGGTCGACCCGCAGAGGCAAACGTGAACATGTGTCAGTTTCAGGATGGGTACCCTACACTCCCCACCATGTCCGTGGAGCGTGTCGCCGAGCACGAGGATCCTGCTGCTGCTGCCAACGACGCTGCCACCGATCCCGTCACGGGTTCGGTACGCCGGGTGCCGACCCAGCAGCGCAGCCGCCGCCGGGTCGAGGCGATCCTCGACGCGGCCGAGCGGCTGGTGCTCGCCGACGGGGTCGAGGCGCTGACGACCCGCGCCATCGCCGCGGAGGCGGGGGTCCCGGTGGCCTCGCTCTACCAGTACTTCGGCGACAAGGAGGCGGTCCTGCTCGCCCTCGCCGGTCGCGACATGGAGGAGATGGACGCCCAGGTCGCCGAGGACCTCGCCGGGCTCGAGGTGCTGAGCATCTCCGCGATCGTGCGCACGGTGATGGGGGCCTTCGTCACCGTCTACCGCCGCCGCCCGGCCTTCGTGGAGATCTACCTGCGCGGGCGCACCAACGTCGCGGTCGCCCGCTTCGGCCGCGCCCACAACGTCCGGGTCGCGGACGCCCTGCGGGCGTTCGGGCTCGAGCGTGGCCTGTGCCGCGAGGACCTCACGCTCGACGCCGCCACCCTGGCCGTCGAGGTCGGCGACCGGGTCTTCCAGCTCGCCTACGAGTCCGACCCCGACGGCGACCCCGCGCTCGTCGAGGAGGGCATCACGATGATGACCGCCTACCTCGAGCGCTACGCCACCGAGGACGGCCTCCGAGGCGTCCCCGCGTGAGCCCGACCCCCGCGGCCCTGCTCGCGGCCGCGGCCCGGCGCACCGCCGAGGAGGGCCTGGTCGTCGGCACGGGCGGCAACCTCTCGGTGCGCGACGGCGACCGCCTGCTGGTCACCGCGATGGGCGTCGACCTCGCCCGCTGCACCGCCGCGGACGTCGTCGCGCTGAGCCTCGACGGCACCCCGCTCGACCCCGCGGCGCCCGCCCCGACGTCGGAGCTGCCGCTGCACCTCAGCGTGCACACCGACGCTCGCTCAGGCGCCGGTGCCAGCGCGGTCGTGCACGTGCACGCCCCGTGGTCCACCGCCGCCGCCTGCGTGCTCGACGAGCTGCCCGTCGTCCACTACCAGCAGCTGCTGCTCGGCGGGTCGGTCCGCGTCGCGCCCTACGCCACCTTCGGCACCCCCGAGCTGGCCGCCGGCGTCCGCGCCGCGCTGGCCGGCCGCAGCGCCGCCCTCATGGCCAACCACGGGGCGGTCGTCGTGGGAGCCTCCCTCGAGCAGGCGCTCGAGCGGGCCCTGCTCCTGGAGTGGTTGTGCGCCCTGCACCACCGGGCCAGCGCGCTCGGCGAGGTCCGCACGCTCAGCGAGGCGCAGCAGCACGAGGTCGTCCTCGCCGCGCTGGCCAGCGGCTACGGGACCACCAGCAGCAGCACCAGCAGCAGCAGCGGCACGGTCGCCGCCACGGACGACGGAGGTCGGGCATGAGGGTCAGCGTCGTCGGGGTGCACGTCCTGGACACCCACGTCATCGGGGTCGAGTCCATCCCGGAGGAATCCGACGGCCAGCTCGTCGAGACGATCCGGATGTCCGCCGCCGGCACCGCCGGTGGCACCGGGCTCGTGCTGGCCCGCCTGGGCGCCGACGTGGCGTCGTACGGCGCCGTCGGGGACGACATGACCGCGGTGGCCCTGCTGACGCTGCTGGCCGAGGAGGGTGTCGACGTCACGGGGCTCGTGCGCAAGCAGGAGCACCAGACCTCGGCCTCGGTGATCCCGGTGCGGCCTTCGGGCGAGCGCCCCGCGTGGCACTGCATCGGCGCCAACGGCGCCTTCACCCTGGACGACCTGGACCCGGCCGCCCACCTGGCCGACCACGTGCACCTCGGGGGGCCGGAGTTCCTCGGCGGCGAGGCCGCAGGACAGCTGCTCGCCGCCGCCCGCACCGCCGGCGCCACCACGTCCCTGGACGTGCTGGCCCCCGGCGACCCCGACATGCTCGCCTGGATCGCCGACGCGCTCCCGCACGCCGACTACCTCCTGCCCAACGACGAGCAGGTGCTCGGCTTCACCGGCGCCACCGACCTGGCCGAGGGGGCCCGTGCCCTCGTCGCGGCCGGTGCCGGCTGCGTCGCCGTCACGCAGGGCGCCCGCGGCGCGCTGGTGGTCACCGCCGACGAGGTCATCGAGGTCCCGGCGTACGCCGTCGACGTGGTCGACACCACCGGCTGCGGCGACGCGTTCTCGGCCGGGTTCCTCCGCGGCCGGTCCCTGGGCCGCTCGCTGGCCGACAGCGCCCGCCTCGGCTGCGCCGCCGCAGCCCAGGTCGCCTCAGGCCTCGGCACCGACGCCGGCACCTACGACCTGGCCGCCGTCGAGGCGTTCATGGCGACGACCCCCACCCGCTGACCCACGGGGGACGTCATGCGGACGGGAGGTCCGTCGGGGCGCTGCGTATGACGTCGCGGGGTCCCGCAGGGGACGTCATCCAGGCGGGACGTCCGTCAAGGCGAGGCGGATGACGTCCGCGGGGGCGCGGACCGGTCAGCCGTCCGCGCGGACCGGCCGGCGCAGGAGGTCCTCGAGCCGCGCGAGCAGGGCAGCGCGCAAGGGCGGCTCGGCGAGGTCGAGCAGCGCCTCGAAGCGCGCGGTGCCGGGGGCCCGTTCCGGCTCCAGCGCGAGGGCGTCGAGCAGGACCGTCACGTCACCGGTGGTGAGCCGGGCCGGTTCCAGCCGCGGCAGGTGGTCGCGCACGCGGGTCGGCAGGGCCAGCGGTCCCTGGGCACGTGCGGCACCGACGGCCCGCTCGAGGACCCCCACCAGCCGCTCCGGCTCGGTCGCGGCGGCGGCGCCCACGACCAACCGGACCGTGGCCGGGCCACCCGACCACGACGGCTGCGCCTCGGCGTCCCACCCCAGCAACGTGAGCTGCTCGGCCAGCGTGAACGGGTCGCAGCCCTCGGAGGTCCACAGCGCGAGGATCCCGGCCTCCGGCTCGGCGGCCAGGTGGACGCCGGCGAGCGGGTCCACCGCGGCGGCCAGCAGCTCGACCGCGCGGAGCACGGAGCCCGCGGCGAGCAGGTGCCCGTCGAGGCCGCGGGCGGCGACCTCGGCCCAGGCGGCCGCGGCGCCGGGCACCGTG